>JAESGU010000062.1_pt1 | contig 87692 bp, 90 predicted proteins | sample 9266271 | NCBI WGS metagenome assembly JAESGU01 (sample SAMN15740544, study PRJNA653495) | algae metagenome | isolation source: Scytonematopsis contorta HA4267-MV1 and co-occurring heterotrophs from mud... | place: USA: Palolo Valley Trail, Honolulu, Hawaii | collected 2009-07-25
GAGCGTCGATCAGGTCGGTCGGGTAAGGTCGGCGGCGCCGTCGCATGGGGTGTCGTCCTCAAGGCCGACACCCCATGAATCACGCTTCCGGCCGCGATGGAATCCCCTTCTCAAACACGCTCTTAGACAGGCGTTTCCGGGCTACCTCTACAGGGTCAACGTCGTTTATCCCCACAGCCAACGCGAAACGATTGCCGAAAATTAGCGCGCACATATGTGGGGGCGCGCGACCCACGATTTCCTCCTCAGGATCGGCAAGCCGGCGGGGGTCGCCGGGAGGGCGCGCTACCGCGGTGGGCAGGCTGCCATCGAACCGTAGAGAAATGCGACGGCGAGGCTGTCTGTTATGGCGCAGAATCTGACCGCCTCGCTGACCTGCCCGCGATCGGGGGCAGGTCACCATCAGGGGCAAGTCACAAGCGGCCGAAGCGTGGTTGGGGTGCCAGGATTCGAACCTGGGATGGAGGATTCAAAGTCCCCTGCCTTACCGCTTGGCTACACCCCAGCCGTTGCCGGCAGCAGGGCTTAATGCCGCCCCGCGTTGTCGGCAAGCCTCAAGCGTGGGCAAGCCTCACGCTGGGGCAGGCCCATGCCGGGGGCTGCGCCACCGTGTTCCCGGTCATCATGCTGGTGCGCAACGGCCTGGTGGGGCTGCACCTGGTTCAGGGCGTGGCCGCGCCGGCACGGGGCGCTGGCTGGTCTTCCAGGCACAGCTTCAGGAATGCCTCGGACTTGTTCTGCCACTGCGCCGCCGCCGCCACCGAAAGCGCGCCCTGCCGCAGCCTTTCGTACAGGTCCTGCTGTTCGCGCATGGCCAGCATGGCCGCGGCGATGGCGTCGATATCATGGCCGTTCACCACCAGCCCGTTCACGCCATCGCGCACCGCATCGGTGCTGCCGCCATCGCGGCCGGCGATCGCCGGAATGCCGCAGGCATTCGCTTCCAGGAACACCAGGCCGAAGCCTTCCGTGTCGCCATCCGGCATCGCCCGGTTCGGCATCAGGAACACGTCGCCCAGCTGGTAGTGCTCGGTCAGCTCGTCCTCGGCCACCTGGCCGGTGAACCGCACGCGGCCGACCAGGCCCTCGGCTTCGACCAGCGCCCGAAGGGCTGGTTCGTAGCTGCCGGTGCCGACCACCAGGAAGCTGGTATCGGGGTGCCTGGCTGCGATGCGGGCGAAGGCGCGGATGGCGTTGTCGATGCCCTTCTTCTCGACCAGCCGGCAGACCGCAATGAACACGAAGCGCCCGGCCAGGTCGTAGAACCGCAGCAGCGCTTCGGATTTCGGCTTCGGGCTGAAGCGGCCCGTGTCCACGCCGTTCTCGATCAGGTGGATCTTTGCCTCGGCCGACGGGCCCAGCATGTCGGCCACGACCGCGCGGGTGAACCGGCTGACCACGATGATCGCATCGGCCGCCTGCAGCGCGCTGTGCGCGACGCGCCGTTCGGGGTCGTAGTGATCGGCGGTGGTCAGTTCCTCGCCATGCACATAGACCAGGCTGCGCACGCCCGGCACGAAGCGCAGCAGCCGCAGCAGCCAGGCGCTGGCCAGCAATTCACCCACGCACACCGCGCGCGCGCGAAGCCGCAGGATCAGCCAGGCAACCCAGGTCGCCACGCAGGCGCGCAGCAGCGCATCGCTGACCAGGAAGCCAAGGCGTGCCATGCCCCGTGGCGGCAAGGCGGGGATCACGGTGCGCAGCAGCGGAACCCGCACCACCGGATAGGGCGCGCCCCGATCATGCTCGCGCCAGCCGGGCATGGGCAGGCCATCGGTATAGCTGATGCGGGGCGCCAGCACGGTCACGCGCCCGCGCGCGAACCGCGCCAGGCTGTCATAGACCGAGGCCGAGCCGCCGCGCACCGGCGGGAAGTTGTTGGCGACCAGCAGCACGCCACCGGGGATCGCCGCGCGCGGCTTCATGCGCGCTGGGGCGCCAGAAGGTCCGGCAGTTCAGCCAGCGTGGCGAAGCGCATGCCCGGCATGTCGGCCAGGTAGTTCAGGATGCCGGACATGCTGTCGAACAGGTGGTGCAGGTCGGACTTGCTGCGCACATACGGGTTCTGCCCCACGCCGAACGACGAACTGTGCAGGCTGATCACGAACACCCGCTGGCCGCGCGCGAGCCTGCCGCGCACCAGGCGGATCATGGCCGGCAGGTCGTTGCCCTCCGGCGACAGCGTGATGCGTTCGGCCAGGCGGCTGCGCGTGATGATCGACGCAAGCCGCACCCGCTCCATGCCAGGGGTGGACAGCGCCTGGTAGATGGCGGGGGCAGCCCCGCCTGCCCAGCCGACGATGCTGCGGCACAGCGGCACGCACAGCACGCGGCGGTTCTGGCCGAACCAGAACGGGTCGCTGTCGTAGCCGGAAAAGTCCGGCCCGCCTTCGGCCGCGAAATTGGTGCGCGGGGCCAGGCTGGTATCGACGCGAAAGCCATGCTTTTCCAGCAGCCCTGCCGTGGCGGTGCCGACGCCATAGCGGCCGGCGCGATAGATCGTGGGATGGGCGCCGAACACGTCCCTGAAGCGGTCCATCAGGCACACCAGCTTGCGCTCCTCCAGGTCGCCCGGAAGATTGCCCGAGAACGAGAACTCGCGCCCCGCCGGCCCTTCCAGCGGCGGGTTCACCCAAGGGTGCAACTGGATACCGACCTCGCCGTCGCCCCGCTCGACCTCGCGGCGCAGCGTGCGGATCACGGCCTCGTCCTCCAGCACGGTGTAGGTCAGCAGGTAGGTCGGCTTGACCCCGAAGGCCGACAGCAGCTCGCGGAAGAAGCGGATATTGTTCAGGCCCGACATCGAATAGGGCGTGCCCTTCACCGGCATTTCCCAGTCGAAATCCTCCTCGGCATCGACCGCGAAACTCGCCAGCACCTCATGCCGCGCCAGCACGGCGGGTGTGACATTCGGATAGAGTTCCGGCCGCGGCGAGGTCATGGGCGCGCCATGCAGGCGGCGACCCACCAGCCGGGATGGCGAGCCAGCAGGTCCGCCCGGGCGGCGTGGATTGTCGCGGCAGGTGCGGCAGGCAGCAGCGCGAAGCAGGTGGCGCCCGAACCGCTCAGCTGTGCCGCCAGCACGCCCGGCAGGGCGCCCAGCGTGGCCAGCACATCCTTGACCGCGCCGCACAGCGTGATGGCCGCGTCAGTCAGCGCATTGCCCGCCCGCATGAGGTCGGCGGCGAGTGTCGCGGCGTCGGGCCAGGGGCTGGGTGCCATCGCCGGCTGAAAGTCGCCGCGGCGCGCGGCAAACACCGCGCGGGTCGCCAACGCGATTCCAGGATTGACCAGCAGCAACCCGAACCGCGGCAAGGCGGGCGCGGGCGACAGGTCATCGCCGATGCCCTGCATGATGGCCGGCTGCCCGGCCAGGCACACGGGCAGGTCGGCGCCCAGGGTCGGTGCGACCCGCGCGGCCAGCGCGGGGTCAAGGTCCCACAGCCGCGTCAGGGCACGCAGCGCCGCCGCCGCATCGGCCGAGCCGCCGCCGATGCCGCTGGCCACCGGCAGGTTCTTGGTGAGCGTGAGTCGCGCGCCGCGGCCTGGCGCCAGCGCGCGCGCGGCGCGCAGCACCAGGTTGTCGGCGGCATCAGGCAGTGCCGCGGCAAACGGACCTTCAACGGTCAACGACAACGTCTCGGCCGGCTCGGCGCGCAGCGTGTCGCCGATGTCGGCGAACACCACCAGGCTGTCCAGCGTGTGGTAGCCGTCGGCGCGGCGGCCGGTGATGCGAAGCCAGAGGTTCACCTTGGCGGGCGCGAATTCCTCGATGATCACGAAGCGCCGGTCAGCGCGCCGCCGCGGGGGTTCGCGGCAGTTCGGGCATGCCGTCGCGGATCTTGGCCTCGATCTTCGGCACCTCGGCGGCGTCGGGGTTGGCGGCAAGGGCGCGCTGCCACTGGAAACGCGCCTCGGCGCGGCGGCCGACCCGCCAATAGGCGTCGCCCAGATGGTCGTTCACCACCGCGTCGCGCGCCTCGAACTCGATGGCGCGTTCCAGCCATTTCACCGCGCCCTCGAAATCGCCCATGCGGAACAGCGCCCAGCCCAGGCTATCCAGGATATGGCCGTCGTTCGGGCGCAGCTCGACCGCGCGTTCCAGCATCGCCTTGCCGCGCGCCAGGTTCTCGCCGCGATCGACCCAGGTATAGGCCAGGTAGTTCAGCACGTAGGGCTGTTCGGGGCTGAGCTCGAGTGCCGCCAGGAAGTCGGCCTCCGCCTCGGGCCAGCGGCCGGCGCGCTCGCGGCTCATGCCGCGCGCGTACAGCAGCGCCCATGCGCGCGGCTGGCGTGGTTCCGGCAGGCGGGCGAGCGCTGCGTCGTAGGCATCGGCGGCATCGGCGTAGCTTTTCTTGCCGCGGAACACGTCGCCGATCCGGGCATGCGGCTGCGGCGCGTGCGGGAAGGCGGCCGCCAGCGTGCGCAGTGCGGCCACGGCCGCGTCGCCGCGCCCGTCGCGATCGGCCAGCATGGCGGCCTGCAGCTGCGCCAGCGGCGACAGCGGATCGTCGGCCGGCACGCGTTCCAGCGCGGCGACGGCCACTTGGTAGCGGTTTTCGCCTTCCAGCACGTCGGCCAGCAGCATCAGCGCCGGCGCGTAATCGGGCTTCAGGCTGAGTGCCAGGCGGGCCAGCAGCAGCGCGAATTCGCCGGAATCCTGCGCGCGCACCAAGGCGGCCAGGCCGAACAGCGCTTCCGCCATGCCGGTCAGCGGATCAGCGGGCAGCGCCACGCCAAGCCGGCCCCGCAGGATGCCGGCATCGTCGCCGCCGGCGCCAAGATTGGCGTCGAGCCTCGCCATCGCGTCGGTGTCGCCGGCGGCGGTGCCGCGGGCGCCGGCGCGCTGCACCAGGCGCAGCCCGGCCAGGCCCGGCCCGCCTTCGCTGGCGGCGACTGCCGACAGGCGCTGCGCATCATCGGGCCGGCCCACCGCATCGGCCAGCAGCGCGGCCGACGCCGCGTACAGGCCGCGCAGCCGATCGCCCTCGGTCAGCGGCAGCAGCACGGCCAGGCCTTGCGCCGCATCGCCGGCGCCGGCCAGCGCCCAGGCGGACAGCAGCGGCGACAGGATGGGGCCGGCCGACTGGCGCGGCAGGGCGGCGGCGCGCTGCCCGGCCTCGGCCCATTTCGCGGCGCGCGCGTCCTCGCACAGCAGCACCAGCTGCGCCAGCAGCGCGCCGGGCTCGGCGGCGGCGACGCGGCGGGCCAGCACCACGGTCTGCGTATCGCGCCCGTCGGCCAGGGCGGCCAGCAGGGCGCGCTGCTGGATATCCAGGTTGTCGGGGTCGGCGCGCAGCGCGCGGGTCATGAATTCGGCGGCCGGCCGCGTATCGAGCGCGCGAGCGGCGGCGCGGCCGGCGAGGTACGCGCCCCAGTCGCCTTCGGGCGTGGGGCGGGTGCGGCGCTGCTGGGCTTCGGCGACGGAGACGGCGGCCAGCAAGGCGGCCAGGGCAAGGGCGATGCGCTTCATGGCCGGCAGGTTAGCGCAGATTCCCTGCATGTTCACATAGACCCGGTTGCCGCCCCACGCAGTCGTCAAGATGGTTGCGACGCAGCCGTGTTTTACATGTTCACATAGACCGGACCGCCACCGCCTTGCGGTGTGACCCAGTCGATGTTCTGCGTCGGATCCTTGATGTCGCAGGTCTTGCAGTGCACGCAGTTCTGCGCGTTGATCTGCAGCCGCCGCGTGGCGTCCGTGTCGCCGACGATCTCGTACACGCCCGCCGGGCAATAGCGGGTTTCCGGGCTGCGATAGGTATCCCAGTTGACCGCGATGGCCTTGGCCGGATCGCGCAGCTTCAGGTGCGCGGGCTGGTCCTCCTCGTGGTTGGTGTTCGACAGGAACACCGAGGACAGGCGGTCAAAGGTCAGCACGCCATCGGGCTTCGGATACGCAATGGGCGAGAAGTTCCGCGCCGGCTGCGTGGCTGCGTGGTCGGCGTGGTGCTTCAGCGTCCACGGCGATTTTCCGCGCGACACGTAGGTCTCGAAGGCGGCGTTGGCCATGCCTCCCCAGAAGCCGAACTTCTGGAAGCCGGGGCGGATGTTGCGTACCGCGCGCAGTTCCGGCCACACCCAGCTTGCTTCCAGCCGCGCCGTGTAGCCGCTGAGCACCCTGGGCCGGTCGCCGGCCAACGCCTCGGCCACCGCCTCGGCGGCGCACATGCCGGACTTCATCGCGGTATGCGTGCCCTTGATCTTCGGCACGTTCAGGAACCCCGCCGCGCAGCCGATCATGGCGCCACCCGGGAAGGCAAGCTGCGGGATCGACTGGAACCCGCCCTCGTTCAGTGCGCGGGCGCCGTAGCCGATGCGTTTCGCACCCTCGAAAAAGCGGCGGATTTTCGGGTGCGTCTTGAAGCGCTGGGTTTCCTCGAACGGCGAGAGGTACGGGTTCGCGTAGTCCAGCCCCACGACGAAGCCATACGCCATCAGCCGGTCGCCCCAGTGGTACAGGAAGCTGCCGCCGTACACGTCGCGCGGCAGCGGCCAGCCGATGGAATGCATGATCAGGCCCGGCTGGTGCGACGCCGCCGGCACCTCCCACAATTCCTTGATGCCGATGGCATAGGTCTGCGGATCGCGGCCCTGGCGCAGATCGAGTCGTGCTTCAAGCTGCTTCGACAGGTTGCCGCGGCAGCCCTCGGCGAACAGCGTATAGGGTGCCCGCAACTCCATGCCGGGCTGGTGGTCGGGGCCGGCCGTGCCATCGCGCCTGATGCCCATGTCGCCGGTGGCCACGCCCACCACGCTGCCCGCTTCGTCGAACAGCACCTCGGCGGCAGCGAAGCCGGGATAGATCTCCACGCCCAGCGCTTCCGCCTGCTGGCCGAGCCAGCGCACGACGTTGCCGAGGCTCACGATGAAGTTGCCGGCATTGTGCATCTGCGGCGGCGTCGGCAGTTTCCAGGCACCCGATTCCGTCAGGAACAGGAAGCGGTCTTCGCCCGCCTTCGTGGTCAGCGGCGCGCCGTTGGCGGCCCAGTCGGGAATCAGTTCGGCCAGCGCGCGGGGCTCCAGCACGGCGCCGGACAGGATATGCGCGCCGACCTCGCTGCCCTTTTCCAGCACGCATACGGTGATCTCGCGGCCCTGCTCCAGGCCGATCTGCTTCAGCCGGATCGCGGCGGCAAGCCCCGCGGGGCCGGCGCCCACGATCACCACGTCGTATTCCATCACCTCGCGCGTCATCGGCGCCTGTCCCCTCTTGGTCCGGCGGCACTGATAGCACCGCTTGCCGGACACGCCACTGGAGGCAAGTGCGCAAGCGCGATCAAGCGGCCCCGACTATCCTGCCCGACTTTCCTGAACGCCAAACCGCAACGGAGGCTGCACCGTGCTGAGCCACACCACCGTGGGAACCAACGACATCGACCGCGCCATCGCCTTCTACGACCGTGTGCTGGCGCCGCTTGGCATCACGCGGCACGAAACCGATCTGAAGCACGGTTTGGCCGGCTACTTCACCGCGCCGGAAACCACGCCGAGCTTCTGGGTCACGCACCCGCTGGATGGCCAGGCGGCCATCATCGGCAACGGCGTGACGATTGCGTTCGAGGCGCCGGACCGCGCCACGGTGGATGGCGTGCACCAGGTGATGCTGGACGCCGGCGGCACGAACGAGGGCGCGCCCGGGCTGCGGCCGCATTACCACGCGGACTACTACGGCGCCTATGCGCGTGACCCGGACGGCAACAAGATCTGCTGCGTGTGCCACCGCCCACCCGCCTGAGCATCCGGGCCTGGGCGCTTGCGCCATCCGGGCCGGCGGTGGCACGCATGCGGCATGACGCAGGCAATGGATGCGGCAACGGCGCTGGCCTGGCAGGTGGCGATGGGCGCCGACGAGGCGATCGGCGACGCGCCGCGCGACCTGGCAACGCTGGCGCGCATGCAGGCGGCTTCGGCGTGGCTGAAGCAGGCGGCACCAGCGCCGTCGCCGCCACCCGCGCCCGCTGCGCCGCGCCCGGTCGTGAGCCGCGCCGCGGCACCCGCCGCACCCGCCGCCAGCCGCGCCCAGGCGCTGGCCGATGCGGCCACCACGCTGGACGAGCTGCGCGACGCCATCCGGACCTTCGATGGGCTCGCGATCCGCGACACCGCCACCAACCTGGTGTTCGCCGACGGCGACCCGCGCGCGCGGCTGATGGTGATCGGCGAGGCGCCAGGCGCCGATGAGGACCGCGAAGGCAAGCCCTTTGTCGGACGCTCGGGCCAGTTGCTGGACCGCATGCTGGCCTCGGTTGGCTTTTTCCGCGCGCCCCGGGCGGGGCAACAGGGTTTCTACATCACCAACCTGGTGACCTGGCGCCCGCCCGGGAACCGCAACCCGACCGATGCCGAAATCGCGCTCAGCCTGCCGTTCCTGCGCCGCCACATCGCCTTGGCGCGGCCGGCGCTTCTGCTGCTGGCGGGCGGCGTTTCGGCCAAGGCATTGACCGGGCGCAGCGATGGCGTGCTGCGGCTGCGCGGCAAATGGTTCGACATCGAAGTAGCTGGATTGCCGCAACCCGTGTCGGCGCTTGCGACACTGCATCCCGCCTATCTGCTGCGCAGCCCCGGCGCCAAGCGCGAGGCGTGGGCCGACATGCTGGCGTTGCGCACGCGATGGGATGTTCTGCGGCCGGAAGTTGAGTGACGCAAGCGCCTGATCGCGCAAGGGTTTTGCACAACCGTGCCTTACATGTGGCGAGAATCTGACATTGGAAAAGTGTGATCGGCAGAGTCACGGCCCAAGTCGTTGACTGTAATGACGCAAATCTCAAGATCGGTTCTTCGTCTCGCACTCAGGGGTTGCCGTCTCAGACTTGGGTAGTTAAGTGCGGGTTAATGGGAGCGATCGGGACCACCATCGCGCGGGGCCTGCCTGCCGGCCTGATCTGCGGCGCCGCCCTGTGGGCGAGTGCCGGCGTGCCACAGGCGCACGCGCAACGCGTCGGCCCGGACCTGGCCGCGATGCCGCGTGCAACCGGCAATGATGGCCTGCCGCGCCCGCTGTCGCTCGCCGATGCCGCGCGCTATCGCCGCATCTTCGAGGCACAGGATCGCGGTGACTTCGCCGCCGCCGATCGCGATATCCGCCAGTTGCAGGATCCGCTGCTGCTGGGCCACGTGCAGGCCGACCGGCTGCTTGGGCCGCGCATGCGCGCCACGGCCGAGGACCTGGCCACTTGGTTCGCACGCTACGCCGATCATCCCGATGCCACGCGCATCCATGCGCTGCTGGTGGCACGCCTGCCGCGCGGCGAAACCGCACCACGCGCGCCTGCCGCAGTGACGCTGCCGCCCGAGCCCGAGGCCGAGACCGGCACCGGCATCGAGGAGGCGCTGCTGGCCGGCGCGCGCAACGCGCTGGAGCGCACCGTGCGCGACCGTGCCCGCGCCGGCGATGCCAAGGCGGCGCTGGCGGCGATCGCGCAGGCGCGCATTGACGCCGAGACCGCGGCCAACCTGCGCGGCGAAGTGGTACACGCGCTGTTCCTGCTGAACCGCGACAGCGAGGCACTGACTCTGGCGCGCCAGGAAACGCAGCGCAGCTTCCTGCCGGCCTTCGCCGGCGGTCTTGCCGCGATCCGGCTGGATCGCGCGGCGGACGCGCTGGCGCTGTTCACTGCCGCGCATGCCGCGCCCGGCGCGCAGCCCGCGCAGAAGGCCGCGGCCGCGTTCTGGGCCGCGCGTGCCGCGGTGCGCGCGCGCCAGCCGCGGCTGTATGCGCCGTGGCTGATGGAAGCCGCGCAAAGCCCGCGCAGTTTCCACGGCCTGCTGGCGCGCCGCGCGCTGGGCCTGTCGCCCGGCTTCGCCTGGGACCGCGATGCGCTGGGCGAGCACGAGGCAGCCCTGCTTGCCGAAACCGGAAACGGCCTGCGCGCGCTGGCACTGCTGCAGATCAGTGAACGTGACCGCGCCGAAGGCGAGTTGGCCCTGCTGTCGGCACGCGCCGCCGGCAACCCGGCCCTGGCGCGTGCCATGCTGGTGGTCGCGGCCAATGCGCGCATGACGTCGCTGGCCGCGCGCCTGGCGGGGCTTGCGCAATCCGCCGATGGCCGCCCGCGCGACTATGCGCGCTTCCCGCTGCCGGGCTGGACGCCGCAGGGCGGTTTCCGGGCCGATCCGGCACTGCTGTATGCGCTGGCCCGCGTCGAGAGCAATTTCGAAACCAAGGCGGTCAGCCCCGCGGGAGCGCGCGGGCCGATGCAGATCATGCCGCGTACCGCGGCGTACGTGACCGGCCAGCCGGGCCTGGCGGGGCGGGATCGCGCGCGGCTGCACGACCCCGCCTTCAGCCTGGATGTCGGCCAGCAATACCTGTCCTACCTGGCGCGGCACGAAAGCACGGGCGGTGATCTCATCCTGACGCTGGCCGCATACAATGCCGGGCCCGGATCGCTCGCGCGCTGGTTGCCGCAGGTCAACCACAAGGGCGATCCGCTGCTGTTCCTGGAAGCGATCCCCAACGCCGAGACGCGTGCGCATGTGCAGCGCGTGCTGGCGCTGAAATGGATCTATGCCTCGCGGTTGAACCTGGGCAGCGACTCGCTCGACCTGATCGCCGCCGGGCGCTGGCCGCGCTACCGCGAAGGCGCGCCGCTGGTGGCGGAAGCCCCCACTCGCCACTGATGCGCCGCATCTGATGCCGAGTGATTTCGTGACGGCCGCAAATGATGCGGCCGAAAAGCGCATCGACCGCACGAAACCCTTCCTGCCGGTAGCGATCGCGGTACTGACGGTCAGTGACACGCGCGACCTTGCCAGCGATCGTTCCGGCGACACGCTGGTGCAGCGCATCGCGGCCGCGGGCCATGCCCTGGCCGACCGGAAAGTCCTGCGCGACGAGGCGCCGCTGATCGAGGCGCAGCTGCGCGCCTGGATCGCGGACGCGGCGGTGGATTGCGTGATCACCACGGGCGGCACCGGCATCACCGGCCGCGACGTCACGCCCGAGGCCTTCGCGCGCGTGCTGGAGAAGCAGATCGACGGCTTCGGTGAACTGTTCCGCATGCTGAGCTACGCCAAGATCGGCAGCAGCACCATGCAGTCGCGCGCGATCGGCGGCGTGGCCGGCGGCACCTATCTGTTCGCGCTGCCGGGCAGCACCGGCGCGGTCAAGGATGCGTGGGACGACATCCTGCGCTGGCAGCTGGATGTGCGGCACCGCCCCTGCAACCTGGTGGAGCTGATGCCGCGCCTGCAGGAGCATTTGCGGGTCAAGGCCTGAAACTCAGTAGAGTTTCGCGAGCACGCGGGGCGGCACGCCCAGGAAATACAGACCCAGCAGCGTGAGGTTGCGCATGCTGCGGGCGCGGTACCGGCCGCGGAATTTGCGGGCATCGGTGGTGAACGCCACAGGAATTGCGGCCAGGCGCCGACGCCCGATGCGCCGCACCAGGTCCACATCCTCCATCAGCGGGACCGCCGCGTAGCCGCCGACCGCATCGTACAGCGCGCGCGACAGCAGCAGCCCCTGGTCGCCATAGGGCAGCCCCAGCCTGTCCGCGCGCCAGGCCACGCGGCGTTCCAGGCGGCGTGCCTGGGGCGAGGCATCGTCGAGCGCGAAGCGGAAGTAGCCGGCGCGCATCGCGTTCGCCGGGTCGCGCAGGAAGGCGGTCGCGTGGTCGTGCCAGTTCCGGCCTGGCCGCGTATCGGCGTGCAGGAACAGCAGCCAGTCGCCGCTGGCCGCGCGCGCGCCCGCGGCCAGCTGCGTGCCACGCCCGCGCGGCGCGGTGATGACGCGCATGCCGTGCGCCGCGGCGATGGCGCACGTGGCATCGGTGCTGCCGGCATCGACCACCAGGATGTCGAATGCATGGAACTGCGGCAGCAGCGTCATGTCGTGAATGGCAACCCAGGTGTCGCGCAGCGTCGCGGCGGCGTTCAGCGTGGGAATGACAATCGTGAAGCGCATGCGCGAAGCGTGCTGCGCCGACCCGATGTTCCGTTAATGTTCTTGACCTGGGGCGCGTTCCCCGGCATGGTTCGCCGTGAACAAACCAGGACCATGCGCGCCATGCAGGACCAGGATTTCCCGAAAGCCCCGCCCAGCCCCATCAAGGGCCGCGGGGCCGTTTCGAACCCCGACAACCGCTTCGAAGGCATCGCCCGCGAGGCATTCGATGATGGCTGGGCCATGGGCGACGACGCGGATGACGCACCACCCCCGCTTGCCACCACGCTCACGCGCGATGCCACGCGCAGCGTGCTGAGCTTCAACAGCTCGCCCGATATCGGCTTCGACCGCGCGGTTAATCCCTATCGCGGCTGCGAGCATGGCTGCATCTACTGCTATGCGCGCCCGACGCACGCCTATCTGGGCCTGTCGCCGGGCCTCGATTTCGAAACGAAGCTGCTGTTCAAGCCCGATGCGCCCGCGGTGCTGGAAAAGGAACTGCGCAAGCCAGGCTATGTGGCGCGCCCGATCGCGCTGGGCAGCAATACCGATCCCTACCAGCCGGTGGAGCGCACGCTGAAGCTGACGCGCTCGATTCTTGAAGTGCTGGAGGCGCATGGCCATCCCGTCACGATCGTGACGAAATCGACGCTGGTGCTGCGCGATGCCGACATTCTCGCGCGCATGGCGGCGCGCAGGCTGGCGCGCGTGGCGGTCAGCGTCACCACGCTGGATCGGGCGCTCGCGCGCAGCATGGAACCGCGCTGCCCCACGCCGCTGCGCCGCGTGCAGGCGATCGGCGCGCTGGTGCGCGCCGGCATTCCCGCGAGCGTGCTGGCCGCCCCCATGATCCCGGGGCTGAACGATGCGGAGCTGGAACGCATCCTGGATGTGTGCGCGCATGCCGGCGCCACCGGCGCGGGCTACGTATTGCTGCGCCTGCCGCACGAGCTGAAGGCGATGTTCGAGGAATGGCTGCAGGCGCATTTTCCCGACCGGGCGGCGCATGTGCTGAGCCTGGTGCGCCAGACCCGCGGTGGCGCGCTGAACGATGCCCGCTTCGGCCATCGCTTCGCCGGGCAGGGCGCCTATGCCGATTTGCTGTCGGCCCGCTTCGCGCGCGCCACCCGCAAACTGGGGCTGGATGGCTGGCAGGCGGCGCTGGATTGCACGCAATTCACGCCCCCCGTGCGGGAGGAACCACGCGGCATGGCCGAGGCGCAGCTGGCGCTGTTCTGAAGGCCGGTCCACCGGGTGAACCGGCGGTTCGTTTGCCACGAACCGCCGGGCGCACCGGGCGGTGGCTACTGCATGTTGGTCGGATCGCCCCAGATCTTGCCCTTCGGATCGGGGCAGCCGTGGATGTAGATGCCGTCCTCGTCCTCGGTCCACTGCAACTGGCAGGATGTCTCGCCCGCCGTGCCGCAGACCGCCTTGCCGAAGTTGAAGTACAGCATGCCCGGCTTGCACGCCTTGCTGGTCGAGGTCCTGCGATTGATGAACAGGTCGGTCTGGATCAGCGTGATGAACAGCGGCGCGTTCGACGGATTGACCAGGTCCTCCAGGAAGAACGGCCCATCCGCCTTCTTGGTGTAGCCCGGCCACTTGTTGCGCCGATGCTTGCCCTGGTGCGGCTCGATGAACACCGGCTTGCCGCCGACGGTGCCGATGCGCACGTAGCCCTCCGCCATGTCCAGTTGCTTGACCTTGGCGGCCTTGGACGTGGTCTCCCACGACTTCTTGTTCTTGTCGTTTTCGAACTTGCGCCACCAGTCATCGCCGCCGCCGTCACCGCCCGAGCCGGGACTGAGCGCTTCCATCAAAACCTCCATTGGTTGCGGACGCGCAAGGTTATCACAGCCGTGAGGCGAGTGTCAGCCGCGCCGCCTTGGCCATCACGCTGGGCAGGCCGGCGCCCAGCACGTTTTCGCGCGCCACCACGAAGCCGGTCGATGGCAGCGGTTCCAGCACCGCAAGCCGTGCGCCCAGCACGGTCAGCGTCAGTTCGAAATGCGTGAAGCCGTGCCGCACCTCGCCCAGCACGCGCCAGGGTGCGGCGACGGGGGCGAGGCGCATGGCATCGTGCACGGTCATATCGGGCAGCCATTCGGTGCCCGGCAGCTCCACCATGCCGCCCAGCAGCCCGCTGGGCGGGCGGCGGCGGAGCCACACCTGGCCCGAAGCATCCTCGGCCCAGAACACCGCACCGGAGAGTTTTGGCCGCGCTGCCTTTGGCGCCTTGGCCGGCAGAGCTTCCGCCACCCCCGCCGCTCGTGCCCGGCATGCCGCGCGCCACGGGCACAGCGCGCAGGCCGGGCGGCGGGGGGTGCAGATGGTGGCGCCCAGGTCGAACAGCGCCTGTGCGAAGTCGCCCGGCCGCGCTTGGGCCGCAGGCGAAGCCCCCACCGCGCGCGCCTGCGCTGCCAGCACGCGCTTGGCTGCCGGCAATGGCTGTTCCAGCCTGAACAGCCGCGCCATCACGCGCTCCACGTTGCCATCGGCCGGCACGGCCGGCAGACCCAGCCCGATGGCGGCGATCGCGGCGGCGGTGTAGTCGCCCACGCCGGGCAGGGCCCGCCACCCCGCCTCGGTTTCCGGAAACCCGCCTTCTGCCAAACGCTGGGCCGCCGCGTGCAGGTTGCGCGCGCGGGCGTAGTAGCCAAGCCCCGCCCAGGCCGCCGCCACGGCGTCCCACGGGGCCGCGGCCAGCGCCTGAACGGTCGGGAACCTGTCCAGGAATTTCGGCCAGCGCGGTAGCACCGCGGCCACGGTGGTCTGCTGCAGCATGATCTCCGACAGCCAAACGCGATACGGATCGGGCGGCTCGCCCGGCCGCGCGCGCCACGGCAGGTCGCGGCGGTGCCGGTCGTACCAGGCCAGCAGCAGGGCCGCGTCCGGGGGTGCTGTATCCAGGGGGGTTGCAGTTGCGCGCATCGCGCGCCAGCGTGGTCGCCATGCCGCACCCGCACAAGCCGCCCCCTGATGCGCGCCATGGCCCGCGCTGGCTTGGCGCGCTGGTCGCCGGCCTGTCCCGCCCTGCCTTCCGCCGCCGCGCCCCGGCCGCCGCCGCGCTGCTGGCCGACTGGCCCGCCGTGGTCGGCCCCGCGCTGGCGGCGGTGACGCAGCCGCTGCGGCTCTCGGCCAACACGCTCACCATCCGCTGCGCCGGACCCGTGGCCATGGAACTGCAGCACCTGGCGCCCGAGCTGATCCAGCGCATCAACGCCCATGCCGGCCACGCGCTGGTTGCGGCACTGCGCTTCCAGTCCGGCCCGGTCGCCGCCCCTGCCGCGGCACCGCCGGCGCCATCGGCCGCGCCTGCCGACGAAACCGGCCTGGATGCCGTGACCGACCCGGGCCTGCGCGCCGCGCTGGCCGCGCTGCGCGCCCGATTGCGCTGAGTTTCCCCCCCGCCCGACGGAGAGTGCCCCGCATGCCCGGACTGTTCGACCCCATCAGCCTGCGCGGGCTGACCGTGCAGAACCGCATCGCGGTCTCGCCCATGTGCCAGTATTCCGCGACCGACGGCACGCCGACCGACTGGCACCTGGTGCATCTGGGGTCGCGCGCGGCCGGCGGCGCGGGCCTGGTGATGGCGGAGGCTTCGGCCGTTTCCGCGCGGGGAAGAATCACGCCGGGCGATCTCGGCATCGACAGCGATTCGGTAGGCGCGGCCTCATACGGTGCACTATGGTGATCGGTACATCATCGGCATCGGGGGTGTTGGCAGTGTCCAAGCGTTGGGGTGTCTTTGCGCTGGCTTTCGTCGCGGTTGGCTGCAATCACGATCAACGTCCTGCACTGACTGCGAGCGAGGCTGAGGTGCGGATGATCAACGATGTTCGCCAGCGCAGCGATTATGCTCCGGCAATCCGTCAGGCGGCGGAGTTGGCGTTGTCGCAGATGCCGGGCGGATGCGCCGCGCCAAGGCTGGATTTTGCGCCAACCATGGATTGGGCGCAGAGAGCTGTGTCGGGGCCCCTGCAATGGATCGAGAAAGTTCCCGTGCAGAATTGCGGCCGCTGTACCATGCAGCGTGTACTTGCTCTGTGGGATGGGAATGGCGCGAAGGTGCTGTTCCTGCCGCGGGGCGACAGCCGGGCGGATCCTCCCTTGGTTGTGGACGCGGGACAAATTGCCGGGACGCTCGCGGTCGCGCAAACCCAGGCATGTCAGCGGCCGCCCAGGATCACCGATACCCTTCTGCCGGATGGGCCGCACCCCGCTGGGCAGCCCTGGCGGGAACGTTGGATCATGGACCGCTGCGGCACTGCCGTGCCCATCGACATTCAATTCTGGCCGGCCCCTCAAGGCGGCACCACTTTCAACGTGCGCCTCGCGCAGCCCTGAATCCGCTCCCGTGTCGAGCCGCTTGCGCGGATGGTGCGCTCTATCGTGAGCCAAGGTGCGGCGCCGGCGATCCAGCTGGTGCATGCCGGGCTACCAGGTGCCGCGCTGGCGGCGTTGCGCGCCCGCTTGCGCTGAATTCCCTCCCCTCCGACGGAGAGCCTTGCCCATGCCCGGACTGTTCGACCGCATCAGCCTGCGCGGGCTGACCGTGCGGAACCGCATCGCCGTGTCGCCCATGTGCCAGTATTCCGCGACCGACGGCACGCCGACCGATTGGCACCTGGTGCATCTGGGGTCGCGCGCGGCCGGCGGCGCGGGCCTGGTCATGGCCGAGGCCAGCGCCGTGTCGGCGCGCGGACGAATCACGCCGGGCGATCTCGGCATCTACAGCGATTCCCATGTCGAGCCGCATGCCCGGATCGTGCGCTATATCGTGAGCCAGGGTGCGGCGCCGGCGATCCAGCTGGCGCATGCCGGGCGCAAGGCAAGCTCGCTGTCGCCCTGGGAAGGCGGCCACCCGCTCGCCGCCAACGAGGGCGCCTGGCAGACTGAGGCACCCTCCGCCATCCCGTTCAGCCCCGACCGCCCCACCCCCACCGCCATGGAGGATGCCGCCATCGAGGCGGTGCTGGCCGACTTCGTCCTGGCCACGAAGCGCGCGGTGGCCGCCGGCTACCAGCTGATCGAGCTGCACGGCGCGCACGGCTACCTGATGCACAGTTTCTGCTCGCCGCTGTCGAACCGGCGGAACGACTCCTGGGGCGGCGATTTTGCAGGCCGCACCAGGTTCGCGCGTGAACTTGCCCGCCGCGTGCGCGAAGCCATGCCGGACGCCATGCCGCTGGCCGTGCGCATCAGCCATACCGACTGGATGGATGGCGGCTGGACCACCGCGGAGAGCGTGCAACTTGCAGGCGCGCTGAAGGATCTGGGCGTCGACCTGATGGACGTGTCCTCGGGCGGGACCTCGTTGCAGCAGAAGGTGCCGCTCCATCCTGGGTACCAGGTGCCGGGGGCGGCGGCGGTGCGCGCGGCCGGCATCGCCACCGCCGCGGTCGGCCTGATCACCGAGGCGACGCATGCCGATGCCATCATCCAGCAGGGCCAGGCCGACATGGTGTTCCTGGCGCGCGTGCTGCTGCGCGACCCCTATTGGCCGCTGCGCGCGGCGGAAACCCTCGCCGCCCAATCACAAGCCCGCCTGCCGGTGCAATACGCGCGTGCCTGGGGCCGCGGTTTCACGCATGATCCCGTCCCGCCCGCGATGCGCCAAGCCTGACGACGGACTCGACTTCCGGTAGCGCCCGGGGCTAGGTTCACCACAACATATTGAGTGCCACATGCAAAAGTTAACCCGTCGCACACTAGCCCTGGTAGGGGCAGCCCTGCCGCTGATGGCCCGCGCCCAGGCGCCTGCCGACGCGCCCGACGTCGCTGCGCTGATGGCGGAGCGTGCCATCGGGCCGGAGAACGCGCCGATCACGGTCACGGAATTCTTCTCGCTGACCTGTGGGCATTGCGCCGCCTTCCACGTGCAGACCCTGCCGCAGGTCAAGAAGGACCTGGTCATGCCCGGCCGCCTGCGCCTGGTGTATCGCGATTTCCCGCTGGATCGCGTGTCGCTGGCCGCGCACATGGTGGCGCGCGCCATGCCGGCCGAGCGCTACGAACCCTTCATCGACACGCTGTTCCGCACCCAGGCGCAATGGGCGGGCGCGCGCGACCCGATGGGCGAGCTGGCCAAGGTCGCGGCCCTGGCCGGCATGGCGCGGGCGCAATTCGACGAGGTGCTGGCGAACGAGGCGCTGCAGCGGGCCGTGCTGGAAATGCGCCTCAAGGCCGAGCAGGAAAACCGAATCGAAGGCACGCCCACCTTCGTCGCCTCGACCGGGCGGCGCGCCAGCGGGGCGATCGGCTTCGACCGCTTCCTGGAACTCGCGGGTGGCCCCTGGCCGCCGCCGCCAGCCTGACCCCCGCAAGGAGACACGCGTGCCGCTGAATTTCGCCCGCCTCAGGATCGCCGGCTTCAAAAGCTTCGTGGAGCCGACGACGGTGGAGATCGGCCCGGGGCTGTCCGGCATCGTCGGGCCCAATGGCTGCGGCAAGTCGAACATCGTGGAGGCGCTGCGCTGGGCCATGGGCGAAAGCAGCGCCAAATCCATGCGCGGCGGCGAGATGGAGGACGTGATCTTCGCCGGCACCGAGGCACGCCCGGCCCGCAACCTGGCCGAGGTGGTGATCTCGATCGACAACGCCGATCGCTCCGCGCCGCCGCCGCTGTCGGAAGAACCGGAGATCGAGATTTCCCGCCGCATCGAGCGCGGCCAGGGCAGCACCTACAAGGTGAACGGCCGCGAGTGGCGCGCGCGCGACCTGTCCACCCTGCTGGCCGATGCCGCCACGGGGGCGCATTCCTCGGGCCTGGTGTCGCAGGGGCGCGTGGGTGCGCTGATCGCGATGAAGCCGGAAGCCCGCCGCGTGCTGCTGGAGGAGGCGGCCGGCATCACCGGCCTGCATGCGCGCCGGCACGAGGCCGAGCTGAAACTGCGCGCCACCGAAGCGAACCTTGCGCGGCTGGATGACGTGCGCACCACGCTGGACACGCAGCTGGCCGGGCTGAAGAAGCAGTCACGCCAGGCCAGCCGTTGGAAGAACATCGCCAAGGCCTTGCACGAGACCGAGGCGCTGCTGCTGGGCATCCGCCACGCGCGGGCCGAGTTGTCCCGCGCCGCCGCGGAAGCGGCCCTGCGCGAGGCCGAGGGCGCCGAGGCGGAGGCCGCGTCAACCAGTGCCGCCGCCGCGACCGATGCCGCCGCAGCCGCCGCTTCCCTGCCCGCGCTGCGCAGTGCCGAGGTTTCCGCACGCGAGACCGCCGGCGAAGCGCGACACGCGGCGGAGACGATCGAGGCCGAGCTCCGCGCCGCCGAGGCGACGCTGGCGGACGCACGGCGCACGCTGCAGCAGTTGCTGTCCGATTTCTCCCGCGAAACCGCGCTGACGGCCGACGCCACCGCCGCGGTGGAACGCCTCGCCATCGAGGCCGGCACGCTCGCCGAAGCGGCCGCCGCCGACCCCGCGCGGCTGCACTCAGCCCAGGCCGCGCATGCCGAAGCCGCGCGCGCCGTGGCGGCGGCCGAGGCGGAGGCCGCGCGCGCCACCGAAGCCGCCGCCGATATTGCGGCGAAGCTCGCGGCGCTGTCCGCCGAGCGCGCTGACGCCGAAAGCCGCCTGTCGCGCCTGGCGCAGGCCGAGGCCGAGCTTGCCCGCGCCCAGGCCGAGGCCGAGGCCCGCCTGGTGGAAGGTGCCGCGCTGGACGAAGCGAAGGCGCGCCACGACGCCGCCCAGGCCGCGCTGGCCGCCGCGCGCGAGACCGTGGAGCAGGCCGAGCGGGCGACCACGGCCGCGCGGGAAAATTCCGCCCAGGCTTCGCGTGCGCAGAACGCGGCCGACGCGCGGGCCGGCAAGCTGGAGGCGGAAACCCGCGCCCTTTCCGAAGTGCTGGGCGGCCGTGACAACGACCTCTGGCCGCCGCTGGTCGATGCCGTGGCGGTGCCGGAGGGGCTGGAAACCGCACTGGGTGCGGCGCTTGGCGACGCGCTCGATTCCACCGCCGACGAGGCGGCCGAGAAATTCTGGCGCGTGCTGCCCGCCCTCGATGCCGCCGCCCCCCTGCCGGCCGAGGCCACGCCGCTGGCAGCCCTTGTCGAAGCCCCGCCCGCGCTCGCGCGCGCGCTGGCCCAGGCCGGGCTGGTGGACAGCGCCATGCAGGGCCGCGCGCTGCAGCCTGCCCTGGCTCCCGGCCAGGTGCTGGTGACGCGTGATGGCGCCATCTTCCGTTGGGACGGGTTTTCGGTGCGCGCTGGCACGCCCACCCCCGCCGCCGTCCGCCTTGCGCAGCGCAACCGGCTGAAGGCGCTGGCCAGCGAGTTTTCGCGCGCGCGCCAGGACGCCCAGCAGGCCCGCGCCGCGCACGAAGCGGCTGCCGCCGCCGAAGGTGCCGCGATCGTCGCCGAGCGCGCCGAGCGCGAAGCCCGCCGCGGCGCGGAGGCCGACCTGGAACGCGCCCGCGGCGCCGCGCAATCGCTGGCCGCGCAGGCCACCGCTGCTTCGGGCCGGCTGGCCGGGCTGACCGGCCAGGCCGCTCGCCTCGCTGCCGACCGCAGCGATGCCGAAGCGGCGCTGTCCCGCGCGCAGAACGCCGCCGCCGCGCTGCCGCCGCTGGACGTTGCGCGCGGTACGCAAGCCGAGGCGCGCTCCCGTCAGGCCGAGGCGCGTTCGCATGAGGGCGAGGCGCGCGCCCTGCTGGAACGTGCCCGCGCCGAAGCGCAGGCGCGCGCCGCGCGCGCCGCTTCCGTGGCGCGCGAGCAGGCCGACTGGGCCGCGCGCGCGGAAAAATCGTCCGCCCGCCTGGCCGAGATCGCGGCGCGGCGCGGCGATGCCGAAGCCGCACTCGCCGCCGCCACCGCCCGCCCGCCGGCGCTGGCCGAGGCGCGCGCGGCCGCGGCCGAAACCCTCGCCGCCGCCGACACCGCGCGGCGCGCTGCCGGCGACGCGCTGGCCGCCGCCGAGCAGCACGCCACCGCCACCGCCCGCGCCCTGCACGACGCCGAAGTTTTGGCCGCCACCGCGCGCGAGCAGCGCGCGCGTGGCGAAGGTGGCGTGGCCGCCGCCGCCGCGACCGCGCATGAAACCGCGCGCGCCATCCAGGATCGCTTCCAGGTCGAGCCCCGCGCGCTGCTGGATGCGCTGGCCGAAGATGCTTCACCCGCCACGCCTGACGCCGAAGCCGAAGATGCGGCGCGGGCAAAAATCGAGCGCCTGACCCGCGAGCGCGACGGCATGGGCCCGGTGAACCTTGCCGCCGAGCAGGAGGCCGATGCGGTCGAGGCGCGCCTGGCCGAGCTCGCCACCGAGCGCGAGGACCTGACCGGTGCGATCGCAAAACTGCGCGGCGCCATCGGCACGCTGAACCGTGAGGGCCGCGAGCGCCTGAGTGCCCGCTTCGCCGAGGTCGATGCGCATTTCCGAAAGCTGTTCGAGAAACTGTTCGGCGGCGGCCGCGCGCACCTGGCGCTGATCGGCAGCGACGATCCGCTGGAAGCGGGGCTGGAGGTCTATGCCAGCCCGCCGGGCAAGAAGCTGGCGTCGCTGGCCCTGCTGTCGGGCGGCGAGCAGGCGTTGACCGCGCTGTCCCTGATCTTCGCCGTGTTCCTGTGCAACCCCGCCCCGGTGTGCGTGCTGGACGAGGTGGATGCGCCGCTGGACGATGCCAACGTGGCCCGCTTCTGCGACATGATCGAGGCGATCGCTTCGGAGACCGGCACGCGCTTCCTGGTGGTCACGCACCACCGCATCACCATGGCGCGGATGGACCGGCTGTTCGGCGTGACCATGCAGGAGCGCGGCGTTTCGCGCCTGGTGTCAGTCGATCTGCACCACGCCGAGCGGCTGGCTGGGCACCGCGCGCCCGCCGGCATGGCGATGGCGGCGGAGTAGCGGGGAGGGGCGCGTCCCCCCCGCCCCGAACTGTCCCTCAGAACCCCAGCGCTTTGAAGCGCGCCGTCTGCTCGCGGATCGCCACCTCGGTCGGCAGGCGCTCCATGCTGCTGGCACCATAGAAGCCATGGATGCCGCGGCAGTGCCGCAGGATGAACTGTGCATCCGCGGGCTCGGCGATCGGCCCGCCATGGCACAGCACGATCACGTCCTTGCGCACCGCGCGCGCCGCATCGGCCCAGGCATCGATGCGCGGCACACAATCGGCCAGTGACAGCGCGGTGCCGGCGCCGATCGACCCGCCGGTGGTCAGGCCCAGATGGCACACGATGATGTCGGCGCCCGCTTCCGCCATGGCCGATGCATCGGCTTCGCAGAACACATAGGGCGTGGTCAGCAGGTCCTTGGCGCGCGCCATCCGGATCATCGCGACCTCCAGGCCGAAACCCATGCCGGTTTCCTCCAGGTTGGCGCGAAAAACCCCGTCGATCAGGCCGACCGTCGGGAAATTCTGCACGCCCGAGAAACCGGCGGCCGCGACGCGATCCAGGAACGCATGCGCGTCCATGAACGGGTCGGTGCCGTTCACGCCGGCGATCACGGGCGTGCGCTGCACCACCGGCAGCACTTCCTTCGCCATGTCCATGACGATGTCGTTGGCATTGCCATAGGCCAGCAGCCCGGCCAGCGACCCGCGGCCCGCCATGCGGTAGCGGCCGGAATTGTAGATCACGATCAGGTCGATGCCGCCGGCTTCCTCGCACTTGGCGGACAGGCCTGTGCCGGCACCGCCGCCGATGATCGGCATTTTACGCGCGATCATGTCCTGGAATTTCGTGAGCAGTTCTACGCGCGCGAAGCGGGGCATGCGGCAGTCGATACAGCGTCAGGCGGCTGATGGCCACATCACCGGTGCGGCCACGGTATCCAGCGGCAGGATCGGGCGGCGGATTTTCGTGTAGGGGATCTTTCGCGGGTCAGGCGGATAGGGACCGCCGCAGTTCAGATATTCGATCCGCGCGGCGATCGGTGCGAAGGCGGCATGGAAGTGGTTGGAGGACTTCACCACCACGATCTTCTTTGCAGACAGGTCGATGCCCAGCCGCGTGAATACCGGCGGCGAAAACGTCTGCGCGCGGCCGCTGACCAGCACGACATCGAGGTTGCCGATGGTCACGCTGGCCGCGGGCCCCATCGACACGTGCGATTCCTGGAACGGAATCACCAGCTCGTCGGTGGTTGCGCGCACGGTCACGGTCGCGTCGATCGGTGCGCCGGACGTCGCCGCCGCCTTGCCGCCGAAGCGCAGCGGCATCGTCGCCCCCGGCCCGGCGGCGATGCAGAACGCCGCCGCCTGCGGGTCCCACAGCGCGCCGACCGCGCTGGGCACGTCAGGATGCTTCAGCAGCGCCTCGACCATGAAGGTGCTGTCGCCGGCCACGCCGCCGCCCGGATTGTCCCACCGGTCCGCCAGCACCACGGGCCCGCCCGGTGTGGCCAGCGCCATGGCGATCGCCTCGTCGGGCAGGTAGTGATGCGGGATCGCCGAATCGCCCCAGGCCAGCAACTCATCGCCCAGCCGACGTGCCAGCGCGGCCGCGCGTGAAAAGTCACCGTCGGCATAGACCAGCACCTTGCTGCCCACGTCGTGCACGTCAGCCGCCGGAAAGCCGTGGATCACGCTGATGCTGAGGATGCCGTCCTTGCCTTCCAGCGCCAGCAGCCGATCGACGAAGCTGCGGCCAGGCTCGCGGCTGGTCATGTAGCCGCCGATCTTGCGCAGATCGTAAAGGGCCGCCACCGGCCGCGTCAGGTCCGCGGCCTTGTCGAGACAAAGCCGCGTGAGGTCGCGGGCACGGGCCAGGAAATCGGTGTGCGGGAACTCCTTGAACGCCACGATCACATCCGCCGCCTCGACCATGGCCTGCGAGAGATGAGCGTGCAGGTCGAGTTCGGCGCCGATCACCGTGCCAGGCCCGACGATGGCGCGGGCGCGGGCAAGCAGGTCGCCCTCGCAGTCGTCAAAGCCGTGCGCCACCATGCAGCCGTGCAGGCCGAACAGCGCCACGTCCAGGGGAAGGGCCGCGCGGAGCTGGTCGAGGATTTCGTCGCGCAGCGCCTCATACGTCGCCTGGCCCACGATGCCGGCGGGCTCGGCCCAGGTGGCGGTGCCCTCGATCAGCGTGTGGCCTTCTGCGGCGACCTCGCGCGCGGCGATGGTCGGTGCGCTGCACAGCGTGGGCGTGGGCGGGTGCGCGCCAGGTGGATAGTAGGTGGCGGCGAAGGCGCGCCGGTCCGTCGGGATCGGGGCAAACGTATTGGTCTCGGTCGCCAGCGACGCGGTGAAGATCCTCACTGCTTGGCCACGTTCCAGAACACCAGCGTCTCGGGAATGGAAAGAATGCCCTGCACGGTGTCGCGCCAGGCGGCCGGCGCCTGGAACTCGCCGTATGGGATATAGACCGTGATCTCCATGCCGCGGCGCTGGATGTCCTCGACGATCGCGCGCGCCTTTGCCGGGTCGGTCTCCCGCACCCAGGCGGCGCGCAGCTCCTCCAGCCGCGTGTCGCAGGGCCAGCCGAAGAAGGCGCGTTCACAGCCACCCGACATCTGGATGTGGAAGGCAGGGTTGGCCGGGCCGATCGACCCGCCGGTGGTCAGGAAGATGTGCCAGCCGCGCGGGCCTGCTTCCTTGCTGGTGCGGCGCGTGACCAGCGTTGCCCAGTCCATGCTTTGCAGATCGACGTTGATGCCGCCGCGGCGCAGCGCATCGGCCAGCACCAGCGTGCTGCCATGCATGATCGGCTGGTCGGTCGGGTGCAGGATCACGATGGGGCGGCCATCGTAGCCGGCGGCGCGCAGCTGCTCGGCGCCGCGCCGGATGCGCACCTCGGCCGGATCGCGGGACGTGATCAGCTCGCTGCCGTGCTCGCTGCCATTGGGGCTGCCGCAGATCAGCAGCGCGCCACACACGCGGCCCAGGCTGGCATCCCCGGTCACGGCCAGGATCATGTCGGGCTGCAGGATGAAGTTGTGCAAAGCCCGACGCGCCGCCGGGTTGTCGAAGGGCGGGTTCAAATGGTTCACGCGCATCGTGCCCTGGCTGCCCGTGTTGTGCAGCACGCCGACCTGCACCCCGCGCGACCGGCGCAGCAGCGGCACCAGGTCGGCCTGCGGCTGCTCCACGAAATCCACCTCGCCGCGCTGCAGGGCAGCAACCTGGGTTTGCGTGTCGGGCAGGTTCACCCATTCCACGCGCTCGACCAGCGCGCGCTTGCCGCCGGCAATGCCGCTGGCGGGTTCGGCGCGCGACACGTAGCCTGGGTTGCGTTCATAGACCACGCGCACGCCGGCCACCCACTGGTCGCGCAGCATGCGGAAGGGGCCGCTGCCGGTCGCGTCCTGTACCTGCTCGGTGCCCGGCACGCCGCGCGCCACGCGCGCCGGCATCACGAACATCGGCATCGCCTGCGGTTTGGCCAGCGCGAACAGCAGCTGGCCGAACGGCTCCTTCAGCACGGCGCGGAAGGTGCTGGCATCGACCACCTCCAGGCTGCGCAGGAAGGTGGCGGTGGTCTGGCCGGCGGCGTCACGCTCGGCCCAGCGGTTCCAACTCACCACCACGTCCTCGGCGGTCACCGGCGCGCCATCGGTGAACTTCTGGCCAGGCCGCAGCGTGAAGGTGTAGGTCAGCCTGTCGTCGCTGATCGTGACGTTCTCGACCATCTGCGGGTGGATGCGCTGTTCGCTGTCGATGCCGAACAGCGTGTCATACACCATGAAACTGTGGTACCGGGTCTGCACCGCGGTGGTCCACACGGGGTCGATGCTGCGCAACTCGCCCGAGATCACCGCGCGCAGCGTGGCGCGGTCCTGGGCGTCGGCTGGCCCGGCCAGCGACGCCAGCGCAAGCGCCCCCGCGAGCCACCGCACGAAACCCCTGGTCTGGGTCATGGCACTCTCCCGCAAGGCGTTCCGCATCATGGAACGCATTCCCGTCCTCGTTGCGCGAGCATAGCGGTTTCGGCGTGGCGCGCGTCAACGCCGCAATTCGCGCTTGCTGGTCGCTTGCCCGCATGGGCATGTCCGTGGCGTGATTGCAGGCCAGACAATCCGAACACGTTCCATATGACGCGACCTTGGCGCATCGCCATCGGCCAGTTGGCCCAGGAAACCAACCACTTCGTGCCGATCGTCACGACCGAGGCACATTTCGCCCGCTGCATTTTTCTGCGCGGCGACGAGATGCTGACCGGCTGGGGCGAGGCGCGCGTGGAAGTGCCTGGGTTCCTTTCCGTGCTGCGCGAAGCCGGCGCGGTGCCGGTGCCCACGCTGGCTGCCGCTGCCGACAGCGGCGGCCCCGTGACCCGCGCCGCATTCGAGGCACTGCTGGGCGACCTGCTGCTGCGGCTGCGCGCCGCGCTTCCCGTGGACGGCGTGCTGCTGGCGCTGCACGGCGCGATGGTGCTGGAGGATTGCGACGATCCGGAAGCCGAGATCCTTGCCCGCGTGCGCGACGTGGTCGGGCCGGGCGTGCCGATCGGCGCCAGCCTTGATCTGCACGCGCATGTCACGCCGGCGATGCTGACAAGCGGCGCCTTCCTGGTCGGCTACCGCGCCTATCCGCATATCGACATGTACGAAACAGGCCAGCGCACCGCGCAGCTGATGCTGGACGCGCTGGCGGGAAAGATCCGCCCGGTGATGGCGCTGGCGAAGCGGCCCATGGTGCCCAGCCCGGTGCGGGCGCGCACCGTGGATGCGCCGCTGTCCGAGGTGGTGGCGGAGGCAACCGCAATGATCAGGCGCCACGAGGTGCTGCACGCCGCGCTGTTTCCGGTGCAACCCTGGATCGACGTGCCGGAACTCGGCTTCGGCGTGCTGGTGGTCGGCAATGGCGACCCTGCCGCCGCGCGCTCGGCCGCGCACCACCTGGCCGCCATGGCCTGGGACCGGCGTGACGATTTCGACCCCGGGCTCACGCCGCTCGACCAGGCCATCGCGATCGGGCTCACCGCGCCGGGCATGACATTGATCGGCGACACCGGCGACGCGCCGACCGGCGGTGCCGCCGCCGATCGGCCCGAGGTTATGCGCGCGCTGCTGGCGGCGCGTGCCGACGCGCATGACCGACCCATCTTGCTGACCTTGTGCGATCCGCCGGCCGCGGCGGCGGCGCATCGCGCGGGGTCGGGCGTGCTGCTCGATCTGGCACTGGGCGGGCATTTCACCGGCGGCGATGCTGTGCGCGTGCATCCGCGCGTGGGTGCACTGTCGGATGGGCGTTTCGTGGCGCTCGATGCCGGCGCCACCGGCACCATGACCGACCACGGCCCGACCGCGGTCCTGCAGCTGGGGGCACTTCGCATCGTGGTGCGCAGCACGCCGGGGCGCGAATGGGACACCAACCTGTTTCGCTCGGTCGGGCTTGATCCTGCCGCGGCCGGCATGGTGTTCGTGAAGTCGCCCGGGCATTTCCGCGTGGCCTTCGGCCCGCTGGCCACGCGCACCATCATGGCCGACACGCCCGGCCCCACCGTGGGCAACATGCGCCGTGTGCCGTGGCGGCGCGTGACCCGTCCCTTGCATCCGCTGGACGCGCTGTGAACCGCACGCCCCGCATCCAGTCGGTGGCGCGCGCCGCGCGGCTGCTGGACGTGATGGAGGATGGCGCCTGGCACGAGCTGCGCCGCCTGGCGCGGCATGCGGGCCTGGCCAAGGCCACCGCCTTCAACCTGCTGCAGACGCTGGCTGCCACGGGGCTGGCCGAGCATGATGCGCAGCGCGGCATGTACCGCCTGGGCCTGAAGCACCTGGCCTATGGCCGCGCGGTCGAGCGGCGGCTGGACCTGCGCCCGCTGGCGCTGCCGATGCTGACGCGGTTGTGCGCCGAGACGGGCGAGACGGTGAACCTTGCGCTGCCGCGCCCGATCGACGCGATCATCGTGGAAAGCCTGGAGGGCACGCGCCACGGCGTGCGCGTGACATCCTACGCCGGCACCAGTGCGGCCTATCACTCCACCGCCTGCGGGCGCGCGCTGCTGATGCTGCGGCCGGAAGCCGAGCGGCGGGCCTTGTACGCGCTGGGCCCGCTGGCCGCGGCCACGCCCCGCACCGTGACCCACCCCGCGCAGCTGGAACGCCTGCTGGCCGACGCGCGCGCCCGCGGCTTCGCGGTCGAGATCGAGGAGAACGAGCGCGGTGCGGCCTGCGTCGCCGCCCCGCTGCCCGGGCCTGACGGCAGCGCGCTGGCCGCGATCAGCATCGCGGGGCCGCTGTCGCGCATGGATGCGCGCAGCATCGCCGCCCACGGTGCCCGCCTGGTCGAGGCCATGCGGCCGCTGGTGCGCGCAGTCGCCGGCTGACGCTCGACCAATCCCAGCGCGGCCCGCATGATGCCACGACGACCGGAGGGAACCCCATGACCGAAGCCACCAACGGCGCCGCACGCCGCCTGCGCAGCCAGGCCTGGTTCGACAACCCGTCGAACCCCGACATGACGGCGCTCTATCTGGAACGGCACCTCAATTTCGGGCTGACGCAGGAAGAACTGCAAAGCGGCAAGCCCATCATCGGCATCGCACAGACCGGCAGCGACCTGTCGCCCTGCAACCGCCACCACATTTTCCTGGCCGAGCGCGTGCGCGAGGGCATTCGCGAAGCCGGCGGCATCGCGCTGGAGTTCCCGGTGCATCCGATCCAGGAAACCATCAAGCGCCCCACCGCCGCCCTCGACCGGAACCTGGCCTATCTGGGTCTGGTGGAAGTCCTGTACGGCTACCCGCTGGATGGCGTGGTGCTGACCACAGGCTGCGACAAGACCACGCCGGCCTGCATCATGGCCGCAGCCACGGTGAACATCCCGGCGATCGTGCTCAGCGGTGGGCCGATGCTGAACGGCTGGTTCAAGGGCGAGCGCACCGGCAGCGGCACCATCGTGTGGAAGGCGCGCCAGATGATGGCGCAGGGCGAGATCGACTATGCCGGCTTCATCGCGCTGGTCGCCAGTTCCGCGCCCAGCGCCGGCCACTGCAACACCATGGGCACCGCCAGCACCATGAACGCGCTGGCCGAGGTGCTGGGCATGAGCCTGCCCGGCTGCGCTGCCATTCCGGCGCCGTACCGCGAACGCCAGCAGATCGCATACCTGACCGGCAAGCGCATCGTGCAGATGGTGTGGGACGACCTGAAGCCCAGCGACATCCTGAGCCGCGAAAGTTTCCTCAATGCCATCGTGGTGAACAGCGCGATCGGCGGCAGCACCAACGCGCCGGTGCACATCAACGCCATCGCGCGCCATGCCGGTGTGGAGCTCGACATCACCGACTGGCAGGCGCATGGCCACAAGGTGCCGCTGCTGGTAAACCTGCAGCCCGCCGGAAAATACCTGGGCGAGGAGTTCCATCGCGCCGGCGGCGTGCCCGCCGTGGTCGCGGCACTGATGCAGCAGGGGCTGATCCACGAAGGCGCCGCCACGGTGAACGGCAAGTCGATCGGCGAGAACTGCGCCGGCCGCGACAGCGGCGACGCCGACGTGATCCTGCCGTTCGAGACACCGCTGCGCAAGGATGCCGGCTTCCTGGTGATGCAGGGCAACCTGTTCGACAGCGCGGTGATGAAGACCAGCGTGATCGATGCCGAATTCCGCGCCCGCTACCTGAGCGATCCGGCCGAACCCGATGCCTTCACCGGCACGGCCGTGGTGTTCGACGGGCCGGAGGACTACCACCACCGCATCGACGACCCGTCGCTGGGCATCACCGAGAACCACATCCTGGTGATCCGGGGCGTCGGCCCCATCGGCTATCCGGGCGCGGCCGAGGTGGTGAACATGCGCCCGCCCGCCTACCTGCTGGCCAAGGGCGTGACCGCGCTGCCCACGATCGGCGACGGGCGGCAATCAGGCACGTCCGGCTCGCCGTCGATCCTGAACGCCTCGCCGGAAGCGGCGGCGGGCGGGGGCTTGGCGCTGCTCGCCACCGGCGACCCTATCCGCATCGACCTGAAGACCGCGCGCTGCGACATGCTGGTGGACGAGGCGGAGATCGGCCGGCGGCGCCTGGCCTTGGCGCAGGCAGGGTTCAAGGTGCCCGCCCACCAGACGCCATGGCAGGAAATCCAGCGCGGCATGGTCGATCAGCTGGGCCAGGGCATGGTGCTGAAGCCGGCCGTGGCCTACCAGCGCGTGGCGCAAAGCAAGGGGCTGCCGAGGGACAACCACTGATGCCGGAAAGCACCGGCGTCGCGGTCATCGGCCTTGGCACCATGGGCATGGGCGCGGCCCGCAACCTGCTGGCCAAGGGGTTCGCCGTCACCGGCTGCGACCGGTCCGACAGGGCGCGGCAGGCCTTCGCAGCGCCCAGCGTGGCCAGCGCGGCCGACATCCCGGCGGGAACCCAGGCCGTGGTGGTGTTCGTGGTCAACGCCGCCCAGGCCGAGGCGGTGCTGTTCGGCCCGCATGGTGCCGCGCCGCGTCTTGCTCCTGGCGGCGTGATCATCCAGGGCGCCACCATCGCGCCCGATGCCGCCCGCGCATTGGCGGTCAAGGCAGAGGCGGCGAGCCTGGAATTCCTCGATGCACCCGTCTCGGGCGGAGCCAAGGGCGCGAATGCCGGCACCATGACCATCATGGCCAGCGGCAGCGACGCGGCCTTCGCCAAGGCACAGACGGTGCTGGACGCGATCGCCAGCCGCGTGTTCCGCCTGTCCGACCAACCGGGCATCGGCAGCACGGTGAAGATGATCAACCAACTGCTGGCCGGCGTGCACCTGGCCGCGGCCGGCGAGGCGATGGCGCTCGCGATCCGCGCCGGCGCCGACCCGCGCACCGTGTACGAGGTGATCAGCGGCGCCGCCGGCGCCTCCTGGATGTTCAACGACCGCGTGCCGCGATTCCTGGAAGGCGACGACACGCCGCGCTCAACCGTGAACATCTTCGTCAAGGACCTGGGCATCGTGCTGGATGCGGGGCGCACGCTGGAGTTCCCGCTTCCGATGGCGTCGGCCGCGCACCAGTTGTTCCTGGCCGCCGCCGCGGCCGGCTACGGCGCGCGCGACGACGGGTTCGTGGCGCGGGTCTGGGAGAAGCTGGCGGGCATCACGCTGCCGACGAAAGCGTAGAAGCGACCTGCCGAAGGCGCGACCTGCCGAAGGCGTAGGAGCGAACTACCCGCCCAGCGGCTCGCTGCGCACCGCGCGGCGGGGTGCCGTCGGCGTGCCCGAAGGTGGCCGTGCCCCTTCGGCGCGCGAGGCATCGAAGCCCATGAAGCCAAGGTCGGGCATCGCGGCGCCGCCATCGTTCGCCCAAAGCCGTGCCGTGGGCAGGCGGGCGGGTGCGGCGACCGGCTCGGTACCACGGCGGGGCGCAGGAGCGGCGCGCGGCGCGGGTTGCGCGGGCAAAGCCGCGGCGGCCGGGGCCTGGCCGGCCCGCATCATCGACAGCAGCAGGAACGCCATGTCGCTGCGGCCCACGTCGATCGCCAGGTCAACAGGGCGCTGGCCCAGCACGTTGCGCGCGTTCAGGTTGGCGCCGCGGCTGATCGCATCGCGCACCGCCTCCATGCTGCCGATGGCGATGCCGTCGAACAGCATTTCCGTGGGTGGCGCCAAGGCGCCCAGGCGCCCCTGGCCGGCGGTTGCGCCCGGTGCCGGCGGCGCGCCTGGCGCCTGCTGCGCCGCCGTGGGCGCGGCTGGCACGCAGGCCAGCATCGCCAGCAGCAAACCCAAGGTCAGCCGTTCAGCCATAGGAACCCCGCATTCAGGTAAGCAGCATAGGTCACCCAGGCCAGATAGGGCACCAGCAGCGCCGCCGCCACCCTGTCGTGCCGGCGGAACGCCAGCATGGTGACGGCCACGGCGGCCACCAGGGCCAGGATCACCACCAGGCCCAGCAGCGGCGAGCGCAGGCCGAAGAAGGCGGGCGTCCACAGCGCGTTGATCGCCAGTTGCATGAACCACAGGCGCAGCGCTGGCCAGCCGGCGCGCAGCCACACCCGCCACGCGGCCACGCCCATCAGCAGGTAAAGCGCGGTCCAGACCGGCGGGAACAGCCAGTTCGGCGGATTGCCCGGCGGCGGAATCAGGGTAGCGTACCAGCCGGGGATGGCGGCGGCGTTGATGCGGGCGGCAACGAAACCCACCAGGAACGGTAGCGCCAGCAGCAGCAGCAGCACGATAATGCCGCGCTGGCCGCCGCGGGCGCCGAAGCCTGCGCCGTCGTCGAAGGCGCGCTGCCTCACGCCGTCAGTCGCATCTGCCGTTCAACGAGAAGCCTTGCACAACGCCACGTTCCACCGTGGCGGTGGTGGCGCAGCTGTCCTGCAGCACCCGGTCCGGCCCCCAGAAGCCGGGGCTGTAGCCCAGGCCGACACCGCGCCGGCCGTAGCCCCCCGCGCCATAGAACCCGCCGCCATAGAACGAGGGATAGTACGGCCCCGGTACCACCCGGTTGCGCACCGAGGTCCAGGTCAGGAATTTCTTGCCGCCGGTCTCATAGGACTGGTTGGGTGCGCCAAGCGCTGCCACCGCCTCGACCTCGGGCCGGCCGACGAACTGGTTCAGTTGGTCGGCATAGCTCGGCCCCTGGTCGCCGGCACAGGCGACCAAGGCCAGACATCCAACGAGCACGGCCACGCGCATGCAACGAATATGGCGCAGCGTTGTGGCAACAGGAAGGCCAGCGCCTTCACAGGCCCGTCAAGCACCGCCCAGTAAGCGTGGCCCTTCAAGCCGCGCCTTCGCGGCGCCAGGCCCAGAACATCAGCCCCAGCACCACCACCAGCGCGAGCCAGGGTGGCAGCAGCGGCAACTCGGCCGCGCCGGTCACCAGGTGCCCGCCGGTGCGGCGCAGGCCCAGCCAGCCAGTGCCGCGGGTGTCGCGGTTTTCGGACACGCGGCGGAATTCCGGCAGCGGGTCGGCAAGCCAGGCCACGCCACCGCCGGTCGCGGCGGCTACCGGGGCCAGCGGGATATCCAGTGCCCGCAGGTCGGCCACCTCCATCGGGTTGGCGGTGCCGGCGGCGGCGAAGGCGACCTGCCGGCCATCGAAGGCGCGCCACACGCCCGGCGTCGGCGCGTCCAGCCGCAACGTGGCGCGGCCGGGACCGGAGAGCATCAGCGCATGGCGGGCGATGCCGCCATCGGGCGCGGTGATCTCGACCTCGGGCGGTGGTGTATCCTCGGTGCTGCGCCGCTCCACGGTCAGCACGCCACCTTCCACGCGGGCACGCAGAACTTCTTCCTCGAGGTCGGGTTCCTTCATCAGCCAGTGCGCAATGCGGCGCAGCAACTCGGCCTGCGGGCCGCCGCCGTCGTGGTTGCGGCTCCAGAGCCAGATGTGGTCGGACAGGAACAGCGCCACCCGGCCCTGACCGACACGGTCAAGCACCAGCAGCGGTTCGTTGTTCGGGCCGCCCATGATGGTCTGGCCGCGCGCCTGGGTGGCGTCGATCCTACGGTACCAGCGGCCCCAGCTGCCCTCGCCCGACGGCGGTGCCAGGCCGGCGGTCACCGGATGGCGCTGGCCGAGATCGGTGACGCGCGGGCGGAACGCGGCTTCGACCACACGGCCCGAGGGCGCGGCCGGCAGCACCTGGCCCAGCCCGGTATTGTACAGGCTGGCGGGACCGGTGTAGTCGGGCCCGACGCTGGTCAGCAGCGCCCCGCCCTGGCGCACATAGTCGGCGATGTTCCGCAGATAGACCGGCGGCAGGATGCCGCGATTGGTGAAGCGATCGAACACGATCAGGTCGAATTCCTTCAGCTTCACCTGGAACAGCTCGCGCACCGGAAAGGCGATCAGCGCCAGTTCGTTGAGCGGCGTCAGATCATCCTTCTCCGGCGGACGCAGGATGGTGAAATGCACCAGGTCCACCGCCGCATCGGCCTTCAGCAGGCGCCGCCAGGTGCGCTCGCCCTGGTGCGGCTCGCCGCTGACCAGCAGCACGCGCAGCCGGTCGCGCACGCCGTTGATCACGGCGACCGCGCGGTTGTTGAGCTGGCTGATCTCGCCGGGGCGGGGCTCGGTCTCGAACTCGACCACGACGGGGCCGGCGCGTTCGATTGGTACGGTGATGCGCTGCTCGCGCCCGATCGGCACGGCGCGGCGCGCGGGCTCGGCGCCGTCGCGGCGTTCGGTCAGCAGCGCGAATTGCTGCGCGGGGTCGGGGTCCAGGTCCTCCACCACGACGCGGATATCGACGCTGCGGCCGACGATGCCGAAGCTGGGGGCTTCGATCAGTCGCACGCGGCGATCGGTTTCGCCACGCTTGCCCGCGATGAGCGCGTGGAACGGGGCGCCGATGCTGGCGGCCGCGTTGGGCGGCACGTCGTGCACCTGGCCATCGGTGATCGCCACCACGCCGGCCAGCCGCCCGCGTGGCAGCTCAGCCAAGGCGCGCTCCAGCGCGCTGAACAACTGCGTGCCGCTGGTGCCGGCCTCGGGCACCGAGACCACGCGGGTTTCGAGGTCAGGCAGGCGGCCCAGCCGTTCCTCGACCGACCGGCGCGCGAGGTCGGCCACGCGGGCGCGGTCGGCCACGCGCATGCTGGCGCTCTCGTCCACCACCAGCACGGCGATGTCGGGCAGCGTCTCGCGGTTTTCCTGCTTCAGTTTCGGGTTGGCGATGGCCAGCAGCAGCACGGCGGCCAGGGCCGTGCGCAGCAGCGCGCCCCTGGCGCCCCGCAGCACGGCGAGGCCGCACACCAGCAGCGCGAGCACGGCCAGCCCGCCCAGCAGCCACAGCGGCAGCCACGGATCGAAGCCAAGGCCGACGACGGTGCGGGCATCCATGCGCTATTGGCCCAACCGTTCCAGGATCAGCGGCACGTGCACCTGGTCGCCCTTGTAGTTGCCGGTCAGCGCGTACATCACCAGGTTCACGCCGAAGCGATAGGCCAGGGTGCGCTGGCGGCTGCCGCCGGGCATCACGGCATAGGGGTTGCGCCCCTGGGCATCCACCGCCCAGGCGCCGGCCCAGTCGTGGCCCCCGATGATCACCGGCGAGACGCTGTCATTGGCGCGGTCCTGGTCGCGCTGGATCCACACCTGCCCGCCGGCGAAGCGGCCGGGGAACTCGGTGAGCAGGTAGAAGGCGCGGCCCAGCACGTGGTCGGGCGGCACGGGGGCCAGTGCCGGCACCGACAGGTTGCGCGCGATCCGCCGCAGCGCCGCCGAAGCGCCGGGCGCAAAACCCTCGCCGGACCCCTGGTCGCGCGTGTCGAACAGGATGATGCCGCCCTGGCGCATGAAGTCGTTCAGCGCGGTGATGGCTGCCGCGTCCGGCTCCGGCTGGCTGCCGGTGACGGGCCAATAGAGCAGCGGAAAGAACGCCAGGTCGTCACGCCCGGGGCGCACGCCGGCCGGCTCGGCCAGCGCCGCGGCAGTGCGGCGGTTCACATAGTCCGACAGGCCGCGCAGGCCCAGCCGCGCGGTTTCGTCGATCGCGGCCTCGCCCGTCAGCACGTGCGCAAGGCGGGTTTCCAGCGCGGCCGCGGGCGGCGCCTGGGCGAAGGCTGGGGTGGCGCCAGCTAGCAGCAGCGCCAGCACGGCGGCGCGCCGGCCCATGGCGGTGCCGATCGGCGCGCGGACCAGGCCGCGCAGGAAAAGGGCGATCATCAGGTCCGCAAGAAGCAACAACAGTGCCGCGGTCAGCAGCGGCGGCTTCAGCGCGGTCTCGACACTGGACTCGCCCAGCACCTGGCGACCCGCGCCGGAAGGCCAGGTGGCCAGGCTGGGCGCCGGCAGCACCGCGCCCAGGTTCAGTGCGCGCTTGGCTTCGCCCATGCCGTACAGGCCGGGCGGGTGGCGCGGACCCGGGACCCATTCCACGATCGCACTGCCTTCGATCGCGGCGGCGGCGGGCGGTGCTGCGCCCAGCCGGCCGAACCCATCCATCAATTCGGCCGGCGCCAGGCGCCCCTGTTCAGCAGCCCCCACCACGCCGGCGCTCAGCGCCACCAGCCGGCGCAGCATCTCCACGAACAGGCCCGACAGCGGCAGGTTCGACCAATCGCCATTGGCCGTGACGTGGAACAGCACCAGGGCACCACCACCGCGCCGCTCGCCGGTGACCAGCGGCGTGCCGTCGCTCAACCGTGCCCAGGACCGCGCCGCCAGCTGCGGCGATGGTTCGGCCAGTACCTGGCGCTCGATGGTCACTTCCTCGGGCACCGGCAGGCCGCTGAACGGGCTGTCGGCCGGGAAGGGGGCCAGTGCCGCCGGCTGCGACCACGACAGCGCGCCGCCCAGCGTGCGGTCACCGGCGCGCAGGCTGACCGGCAGCAGCGGATCGGGCGCGGCGGCAAGGCGGGGGCCGGCAAAGCGCACCAGCACGCCGCCGCGGTTGACCCAGGCTTCCAGCGCGGCCGACTCGTCGGGCGCCACCTGGTCCAGGTCGGCCAGCGCGATCACCGCGATCTCGCGATTGAGCAGCTCGCGGATCGTGCCGCGGCGCAATTCGGTGAACGGCGCCAGCGCGCGATCAAGGTAGTAAAGGTCGCCCAGCAGCGGCTGGTCGGCGGTTTCCGGATTGCCGGACACCAGCCCCACCGGCCGGCGGCGCCAGCGTTCGTCTGACAGCGCGACGGCGCCGGCCGAGGCGGTGTGCTCGATCTCCAGCCGCGCCAGCCGATTGCGCAGTTCGGGGGGCAGCGCCAGCGTGGCCTCGGCGCTGGTCGCGCCGGCGGCAAAGCTGACGGGCAGGCGGGCCAGCGCACGGCCATCCGCGGTGCGCGCGATCACGGCGGTTTCCTGTGCGGTCGTGGCCGGTGCCTGGCGCAAGGTCAGGACCAGGCGCCCTTCCTCGACACGGGGCGGCGCCAGGATGCGGGCGGGGCGATCGGCGGCGGGCAGCACCAGGTCAAGCCGCCCCAGGCGTTGCAGCGACGCGGTCAGGCGCTGCTGCGCCGCGGTGTTGCCGTGTTCAAGGCCATCGGTCACGTACAGCACGGCAGCCTGGCCCTGCACCGCATCGGCGGCGGCAGCGGCGGCGGCGCGGTCGGGCGCCCAGGGGTTGGGTCGCAGCGCCGCGGCGCGGCGCCGCGCCTCGGCCGCCGGCACGAATGGCGTGGCCGCCGGCGGCTCGCCCCGCATCGATGCCGTGGTGGTCAGCAGCGCCACGCGCGCGCCCTCGCGCTCGGCGCGATCGAGCGCGCCCACCATCATGTCCTGGCGCTGGCCCCAGTCAGGCGCGGCGGCAAAACTGTCATCCACCACCAGCAGCAGGCGCCCGCCAGACAGCGCGCTGCGTGCCGCCCCCAGCAGCGGTTCCGCCAGCGCCAGGATCACCAGCGCGGCGGCCACCAGCCGCAGCAGCAGGAGCCACCATGGCGTGCGCGCCGCGGTATCCTCGGGGTTGAGGCCGAACAGCAGGCGGATGGCGGGGAAGCGGATGTTGCGCGGCGCCGGCGGCGTGACGCGCAGCAGCCACCACAGCACCGGCAGCACCAGCAGCGCCGCCAGGATCCAGGGGGCGGCGAAGGCGACGGGGCCCAGGGTCAGCATGGCTGCAACGGCCGCGCGGCACCACCCCCTCCCCGGCCCTCCCCCGCTTCGCGGGAGGGGGAGCAGAAAGCGGGTGGGCTCGCATGCTTCCCCCTCTCCCGCGAAGCGGGGGAGGGCCGGGGAGGGGGCGGTGCCGCAACGTGGATGGTGGCCATCACCGCACCGGACTCAGCGCCGTGTACAGCCCCAGCAGCGCCGCCTCGGGCGGTTCGCTGGTGCGGTGCGTGCCGAAGGTCCAGCCGGCGGTGGCGGCGATCGCCTTCAGCCCCTCGCGCTGTGCGGCCAGGCGGCGCGCATAGTCGCTGCGCACGCCTTCGACGCGGCCGATCACGTGCGTGCCCTCGCGCTCCAGCCCCTCAAACTTTATCCGCCCGGCATAGGGCAGTACTTCCTCGGCCGGATCGAGCACCTGCAGCATGTGGCCGGTGGCGGGCGTGCCGGCCAGGCGCGAAACCGCGCCCTGCACGTCGGCCAGCGGCGACAGGAAATCGCCGATCAGCACCACGCGGGCATGCCGCGCGATGCGCTGTGTCGGCGGCAGGCCGGAAACCGCGCCGCTGTCCGACCGGCGCGCCGCGATCTCGGCCAGCAGATCAAGCGCGCCCTTGCCGTTCACCGGGCGCATCGAAAGCCCCATCAGCGCCACGCGTTCGCCGGCGCGCAGCAGCAGGCAGGCCAGCGCCAGCATGAGGACTTCCGCGCGCTCGGCCTTTTCCGGCATGGCCTTGCCCGATCGCCAGCGCATGCTGGCGCTGGCATCGCGCCACAGCCACACGGTCTGCGCGGCTTCCCATTCGGTTTCGCGCACGAAGGTGCGGTCGGACTTGGCGGATTGGCGCCAGTCGATGCGCTGCACCGTGTCGCCGGTCAGGAAGGGGCGGAACTGCCAGAAGGCGTCGCCCTGGCCCACGCGCCTGCGGCCGTGCACGCCCTGGGCCACGGTGCTGGCCACGCGTTCGGCGGCGACCAGCAGCGGCGGGAACTTGCCGGCGAAGGCTTCGGCGCGGCGCGCGTGGGCGCGGGGAGAAAGGGTCCGCGTCGCCGCCGCAGCATCGGGTGCGGCGTGCGAAGGGATCATCCGAGCAGGCCGGTTAGGTCGCCGATCACCTGGCCCACGGTCATGCCATCGGCGCGGGCGGCGAAGGTCAGCGCCATGCGGTGGCGCAGCACGGCGGGCGCAAGCGCCGCCACGTCCTCCACGCTGGGGGCAAGCCGCCCATCCAGCATGGCGCGCGCGCGGGTGGCCAGCATCAGCGCCTGCGCGGCGCGGGGGCCGGGGCCCCAGGCCACGTTGCGCTTCACGCTGTCCAGCGGCGAGGTTTCCGGCCGGCCCGCGCGCACCAGGGTCAGGATCGATTCCAGAACGGATTCACCCACTGGCATGCTGCGGATCAGCCGCTGCGCCGCCTGCAGCGCCGCCGCGGTCATGGCCGGCCGCGCCCGTTCGTTGGCAGCCCCGGTGGTGGCCAGCAGCATCGTGCGCTCGGCGTCCAGGTCCGGGTAGCGCACCTCGACCTCCAGCAGGAAGCGATCGAGCTGCGCTTCCGGCAGCGGATAGGTGCCTTCCTGCTCGATCGGGTTCTGCGTGGCCAGCACGTGGAACGGCGCCGGCATGGCGTGGATCATGCCGCCCACCGAAACCTTGTGCTCCTGCATGGCCTGCAGCAGCGCCGATTGCGTGCGCGGGCTGGCGCGGTTGATCTCGTCGGCCATCAGCAGCTGGCAGAAGATCGGGCCGGGAATGAAGCGGAAGGCGCGCTTGCCGTGCGCGTCCTCGTCCAGCACCTCGCTGCCGATGATGTCGGCGGGCATCAGGTCGGGCGTGAACTGCACACGCTTTTCGGCCAGGCCCAGCACGGTGCCAAGCGTTTCCACCAGCTTGGTCTTGCCCAGCCCGGGCACGCCGACCAGCAGCAGGTGGCCGCCGGCTAGCAGCGTGATCAGCGTTTGATCGACAACCTCCTGCTGGCCGAAGATCACCCGGCCGATTTCGGCCCGCACCGCGACGATGGTGCGTGACAGCGCCTCGGCCTCGTCCAGCAGCGCCTCGGGCGCCATGGCAGCGGGAGAGCCAGCGGCGGGGGAACCAGAAGAATCCGTCATCAACCCTTCAACCATGCCATGGATGCTACCTATATGCGTGTGCGGTTGAAACCGCCCCGAGGGGCTTGGGTTAAGGGTCACGCGGACGTGACGGCGATGGTATGACACGGCGCTTCGGGCCGATGGCCGGGCCGCAGGGCGCAATGGCGTTCAGCCGCGACATGGGCATGGCGGCGCGACGTGCCGCGATTGCGGGCATGGATCACCTGGTGCCGACCGCCGCACGGCCGCCACGCGAGCCGGTGCTGTGCGGCGACCTTTCCATGCGCATCGCGCGCGACGGCACGTGGTTCTACCAGGGCAGCCCGATCGGCCGGAAGGAACTGGTATGCCTGTTCGCCAGCGTGCTGCGCCGCGAGCCTGATGGCCAGTATTGGCTGGTCACGCCGGCCGAGAAGGGCCGCATCATCGTCGATGACGTGCCGTTCATCGCGGTGGAGCTGTTCCAGTCCTGCCACGCCAATACCGAAGGCGGGCACGACCAGGTGCTGAGCTTCCGCACCAATGTCGACCAGGTCGTGTCCGCCGGCGAACACCACCCGATCCGCGTGGCGCGCGGCGCCGATGGCGCGCCCACCCCATACGTGATGGTGCGCGATGGGCTGGAGGCGCGCATCAACCGCGCCGTCTATTACGAGCTGGTGGCGCTGGCCGAGCCGGAAATTCTGGGCGGTGCCCGGGTGCTGGGGGTCTGGAGCCGAAAAATGTTCTTCCCCTTGGGCGAAATCGAGGCGTGAACGAAGGCGCGCTGCGCGCCGCCCTGGCCAACGGTGCCGCCGGCCTCAGCGCCACCGCCGGCGATGATGCCGAAGCCCTGGCGGCGATCCGCCCGCTTGTCCCGGCCGTCGTGCTGGTGCCGATCGTGCTGCACACCGCGCCCGGCATCCTGCTGACCGTGCGCACCGATTCGCTTTCGACGCATGCCGGCCAGGTGAGTTTCCCGGGCGGCCGGATCGAGCGCGGCGATGCCGACCCGATCGCCGCGGCGCTGCGCGAAACCGAGGAGGAGATCGGCCTGCCACCCAACCTCGTGGAGGTGATCGGCGTGCTGCCGGAACACCTGACCGGCACCGGCTATCGCATCACGCCCGTGTTGGGCCTGGTGCAGCCGCCGCCCGCGCTGCGCCCCGATCCGCGCGAGGTGGCGCATGTGTTCGAACTGCCGCTTTCGGTGCTGCTGGACGAAGCCGCACCGCGGCGCGAGCGGCGCGAGTTCCGCGGCCGGATGCGCGAATACTGGGTGGTGCCGCACCCGGAGCAGTATATTTGGGGCGCCACCGCGGCGATCCTGGTCAATCTCGGCCGGATGCTGCGGCATGCAGGCTGACGCAAGCTTGGGAAGCTGAGGCGAGGATGTGGCGCGCGGTTCTTGAGGCCCTGATCCCGTTCCTGATTCCGTTCGCGCTGTACGCCTTCTGGCTGGCAGCGATGAAGCGGTTCGCCCCACAGGGCCAGGCGGTCGAAGCAGCGTCGGTGCCGGTGCGCGCCTTCCCGTGGATCCTGCTGTCGCTGGCTGGCGTGGTGCTGGCCTTCGCCGTGCTGGTGGTCACGTCGAACCGCAACGCCATGACCACCGCCGACCGCTACGCCCCCGCCCGGCTGTCGGGCGGCGAAGTCCTTCCCGGCGGCAGCGTGCCGCGATAGCCCTTCCGGCGTGGAAACCCGCATCGACCCGCCCGCCTGGCTGACCAACGGCCCCGCTGCCCGCGTGCTGGCGGCACTGCCCGGCGCCCGCGCCGTGGGTGGCGCGGTGCGCGATACGCTGGCCGGGCGCGCGGTCGCGGATATCGACATCGCCTCGCCGCTGGCGCCCGAGGAAGCCTCGCGCCTGCTGCGCGCGGCCGGCATGAAGGTGGTGCCGACCGGCATCGCGCACGGCACGGTCACCGCGGTGGCGAACGGCACGCCCGTGGAGGTGACCACGCTGCGCCGCGACGTCGCAACCGATGGGCGCCACGCCGTGGTGGCGTTCGACGCGGATTGGCGCGAGGACGCGGCACGGCGCGACTTCACCATCAACGCGATGTCGCTGGCGCCGGACGGCACGCTTGCGGATTTCTTCGATGGCCGCGCCGACCTGCTGGCCGGACGCGTGCGCTTCGTGGGCGACGCCGGCCTGCGCATCGCCGAGGATTTTCTGCGCGCGCTGCGGTGGTTCCGCTTCCAGGCGCGCTATGGCCAGGGCGTGCCGGACGCAGCCGCGCTGGCCGCGATCCGCGCGGCCGTGCCCGGGCTGGCGGGGCTTTCGGCCGAGCGGGTCTGGAGCGAGCTGAAGCGCATCCTGGCCGCGCCCGATCCGCGCGCCGCACTGGCGCTGATGGAGGAGTCCGGCGTGCGCCAGGCCGTGCTGCCGGAAGGGGCTGATCACGTCGCGCTGGCGCGCCTGGTGGCCGCCGGCGCGCCCGAAAATCCGCTGCTGCGCCTGGCCGCGCTGCTGCCGGCGGGCATCGACCTGGCCGCCCTTGCCACGCGGCTGCGCCTGGCCAACGCCGAGCTGGAGCTTCTCGCGGCGCTCCGCGGTCTGCCGCCCGGTCCTGGCGTGGACGATGCCGGTCTGCGCCGGATGCTGGCCGACACCGCGCCTGACGTGCTGGCAGCGCGTGCCTGGCTGGCGCAGCGCGGCAGCGTGGCCCCGTGGGATGCGCTGCGTGCCCGCCTGGCCACGACCCCGGTGCCAAAATTCCCGCTGCGCGCCGCCGATGTGGAAATCCCGCCCGGTCGCCGCCTGGGCCAGGCGCTGGCCGCGATGCGAGAACACTGGCTGGAGCATGGCTGTCTGCCCGACCGCGTGGCGCTGCGCGACGAGGCGGCGCGACGCATCGCCGAAGGGCTGCTATAGGCGCCCGCATGGCTCTGGACCGCGCCGACACAGGCACCTTGCTGCTGCGGCTGTGGCGCGACTGGCTGCCGCCGCATCGCGGCACCCTTGTGCTGGTGGCGCTGGCAGCGCTGTGTACCTCCGCGCTGACCGCGCTCTATCCCATCGTGATCGAGCGCGCCTATGCCATGCTGACGGCACGCGATCCCCGCATCCTGTGGCTGGTGCCGCCGCTGGCCATCGCCGTGGTCGCCTTCAAGGGTGCTGCGCAATACGCGCAAAGCGTGCTGATCAACGGCGTGGTGCTGCGCGTGATCGAAGCACTCCAGGTGCGCATGTTCACCCACCTGCTGCACGCCGACCTGGCGCGCCTGCAAACCGAGGCACCCGGCCGGCTGGTGGCGCGCTTCACCGCCGACGCCACGCTGATCCGCGAGAGTCTCACCAAGGCCACCAACGCGGTCGCCGACGTGGCGACGGTGATCGCGCTGGCCGCCAGCATGATCTGGCTGGACTGGGTGCTGAGCCTGTTCGCACTGGCGCTCTATCCGATCGCCGCGGTGCCGATCGTGCGCATCGGCCGGGCGCTCAGAAAACAGTCGCGCGGCATGGTGGAGCGCATGGGCGACGTGACCGCCACCGTCGCCGAGACTTTTGGCGGCGTGCGCATGGTGAAGGCGTATGGGCTGGAGCAGTGGGCCGTGGGTCGCGCGGTGGTGGCGTTCGGGCAGTTGCGCGCGGACATCACCACGCTGGTCCGGAACCGCGCCCGCATCGACCCCGTGCTGGAGTTCCTGGGCGGCGTGGCGGTGGCGCTGGTGATCGCCTTCGCCGGCTGGCGCATCACCGTGGGCGGTGGCAGCGTGGGCCAGTTCACCGGCTTCGTCGCCGCCATGCTGATTGCCGCGCGCCCGGTGCGGGCGCTCGGGTCGTTGAACGCGGCATTGCAGGAGGGCCTGGCGGGCCTGGCCCGCGTGTTCCAGGTGCTGGATGAGAAGGCGGCGATCACCGATGCGCCCGGCGCCGGGGCCTTGGCATCCGGGCCGGGGCGGGTGGAGTTCCGCGACGTGGCATTCAGCTATGCCGGCAGCGACGCGGCGGCGCTGAACGGCGTATCGCTCTCGGTAGCGGCCGGCAGCACGGTGGCGCTGGTGGGACCTTCGGGCGCGGGCAAGACGACGCTGCTTTCCTTGCTGCCGCGGCTGCACGATGCCACGTCCGGCCAGGTGCTGGTCGATGGCCAGGATGTGCGGGCCGTGACGCTCGCCAGCCTGCGCGGTGCGATGGCATTGGTCAGCCAGGACGTGACGCTGTTCGACGCGAGCGTGGCCGAAAACATCCGCTTCGGCTGCGACAGCGCGACCGACGCCGAGGTGGAGGAAGCCGCCCGCGCCGCCGCGGCGCACGACTTCATCATGGCCCTGCCTGGGGGTTACGCCACGCGCGTGGGCGACCGGGGCGAGACGCTGTCGGGCGGCCAGCGCCAGCGCGTGGCGCTGGCCCGCGCGCTGCTGCGCGACCCAAGGATCCTGCTGCTGGACGAGGCCACCAGTGCGCTGGATACGGAAAGCGAGGCGCTGGTGAAGCTGGCGATCGCAAAGCTGCGCCGCGGGCGCACCACCCTGGTGATCGCGCATCGGCTTTCCACCGTGCGCGAGGCCGACATGATCGCCGTGCTGGAGGCAGGCCGCGTGGTAGAGACCGGCACGCATGCCGAGCTGCTGGCGCGGGATGGCGTGTATGCGCGCCTGACGCGCGCGCAGTATTTCACGGAAGCGGAAGCCGCTTGAACACGCCCGCGCTGGCGAAGCTCGCGATCGCGGTCGTGATCTTCGGGGCACAGTTCCCGCTGCTGAAATGGGGCTTGCAGGGCGGCACCTCGGCGTTGTGGTTTGCGGCCTGGCGCGCGCTGCTGTGCGCGGTGGTGGCGCTGGCGATCCTGCTGGCCACGCGCCGCCTGGCCTGGCCCAAGCGGGCCGACTGGCCGCCCATCCTGGGCATCGGCCTGTGCCAGATCGCGATCTTCTTTGCCCTGCTGCACACCGCGCTGAAGCTGGTGCCGGCGGGTGCCGCCAGCGTGCTGTGCTACACCACCGCGCTGTGGCTGGTGCCGATCGGCGCGGTCTGGCTGCACGAGCCGGTCACCGGGCGGCGCCTGCTGGCGGTGGCGCTGGGGCTGGGCGGGGTCGCCGCCATCGCCAACCCGCTGGGGCTCGATTTCACGCAAGGCGGCCAGGTGCTGGGTGTGGCGCTGCTGCTGGCGGCGGCGCTGTCCTGGGCGATTGCCATCGCCACGCTGCGCGCCGCACGCCCCACGCTGGCCACCATGCAGCTGCTGCCCTTCGCCTTCACCATCGCGGTCGCCGCGCTGCTGCCGCTGGCCTGGGCGCTGGACCCCGCGGGCGGCATCGCGCCTGCGGCACCGCCGCTGCTGGCGCTGGCCTATGTCGGGCTGCTGGGCCCGGTCGCCACCTGGGCCGCCAGCGAGGTCTCCCGCGCGCTGCCGGCGGTGGTCAGCTCCATCGGCTTCCTGGGCGTGCCGGTGCTGGGCCTGCTGCTGAGCGTGGCGCTGCTGGGCGAAACCCTGACCCCGGGCCTGGCGGTCGGCGCCGCGCTGGTGGTGGCCAGCATGGCGGTGGCGGCGCGCGGGTAGGCTTGGATTGCGCCGACGATCGTTGTGCAGCGCGCCCCGCTACTCGCGCCGCAGCACCGCGTCGTTCAGGAACGTTGCAAGCCCGCCGGCTGCGCGGAAATTTTCGCGCAAGGCGGCCTCGTCGTAGTGATCGAGAAGCCAGCTCTCGAACAGCGTGTCAGGGTGCGTGGCGGCGAAGCGGGCCCACAGCGCGAAGAACGCATCCAGGATGCCGGTGCGCGAGCCGGACACGTGCCCGAAGCGCCAGGACAGCTGTGCCGCTGCCTGCTCGGGCGATGCGCCGTTCGCCGCGAGCCACACGCCGGCGGCCAGCCCGGCCCGGTCGGCCCCCGACTTGCAATGCACCAGGATCGGCTCCGGGCTTGTGCGAAAAAGCGTGATCAGCCGCAGCAGCCGGTCGCGATGCGGGGCGCCGCGGCTTTCCAGCGGCGCGTCGTGGTGCGTCAGGCCAAGCCGCGCGGCAGCCTCGCGTCCCAGCGCGTCGGCGCCGCAGGGGCGGTGGCCGCGCAGGTTGATGACGGTGCGGATGCCGTGCCGGCGCACCAGCCGCGCCAGTGCGCCGGGCAGCGGGTGGTTGCTGCGATACAGCCGCCCCTTCGCGACCGGCGCGAAATTCCGCCACGCCACCCGCAGCACGGCATGATCGACCGCCAGCGCATCCAGCCACGCGCGCGCGCGGCCGCCGCCCGACGAAAGATCGCCCGCAAACATGCGCCTGTTATGGGCGCGTGCCGTGGCACCCGCAATCGGCACGCCTTGCGCATCCGCCACGCGCGCGTGACAGTCGCCCTGTCAACCTGAGGGAGAGAAACCGGTGAGCGTGAAGATCTACGGCATTCCGAAGTCGCGTGCCTTCCGCTGCCTGTGGGCCGCCGAGGAGGCAGGGGTGCCGTACGAGATCGTCGCCACCGACTTCACCACCGGCGTGAAGTCGCCGTCCTTCGCGGCGCTCAATCCGAACGCGAAGATTCCGGCGATGCAGGATGGCGACCTGGTGCTGTGGGAGTCGCTCGCCATCAACCTGCACCTGGTCCGCAAGGGCAAGTCGGGGCTGATCCCGGCGGGCGATGGGCTGCCGCAGGTCGAGATGTGGACGCTGTGGGTCGCCACCGAAATCGAACCCCACCAGATGCAATGGGCCTACAACACTTTCATGCGCGCTCCCGACCAGCGGGACCCGAAGGCGGCCGACGCCGGCGCGGCGGCGCTGCGCACGCGGCTGGAGGTGCTGGAGCGCGTGCTGGACGGGCGCGATTACCTGCTGGGCGAAAAATTCACCGCCGCCGACCTGAACGTGGCCTGCGTGCTGTACGGCGCCTGGTTCAACAAGTTCGACCTTTCCGGCGTGAAGCGGGTGAAAGCCTGGATCGAGCGCTGCATGACCCGCCCGGCCGCGCTGAAGGCGCGCGGCATGCGCGAGGCCGCCTGACCTCCGACCGGTTCTGACGCATCGGCCGGCGATCCTGCGGGCCGATGCGAAAGGAGCGTGCGATGGCGCTGCCGCTGTCCCAGGACCAGGTCGGCCAGGCCGCCGCCTGGCTGATGGCACATTTTGGCGATGCAATCCTGGCCGCGATCAGGGGCAAGCCCTACGATGCCGCACTGGCCTGCGCGATCGCGGCCAAGGAAACTGCCGCCTACTGGGTGTCGCGCATCGGCACGCTGTCGCCCGCCGAAATCCTGGGCCTGCAGGTGGGCGATGCCAGCGGCGACGCCCCCGGCACGTCGCGCGCGGCCTTCCCGCGCAACACGGCCGCGTTCCGCGCCCGCCATGGCGATGAATTCACTGACATGCTGATCGCCGAGGCGAACAAGGCCCGCGCGCTGCGCGGCCTCGGGCCCAAGGCGTGGGTGTACAAGGGCTACGGCATCTTCCAGTACGATTTGCAGCACGTTGAGACGGATGAAGCGTTCTTTCGCGAGCGGCAGTGGTACGACATGGCGCCGTGCCTTTCGCGCATGACCCGCGTGCTGGACCGCACCTTCATCCGCGCCAACGGCATCGAGCGCGACGCGGTGCGCCGCTACAACGGCAGCGGCCCGGCGGCCGAGGAATACGCGGCGCACGTCATGACCTTCGTGGGGTGGTGCCGGGATCGGCAGCGATAAGGCGCTCTCCGGCCAGGCGGAATCGCCTGACTTGAAGACGCTCTACACGTTGAACCGGAACAGCAGCACGTCGCCGTCCTTCACGACGTACTCCTTGCCCTCCACCCGCATCCTGCCGGCTTCCTTGGCACCCTGCTCGCCGCCCAGGGCGACGTAGTCGTCGTAGGCGATCGTCTCGGCGGCGATGAAGCCGCGTTCGAAATCGCCGTGGATCACGCCCGCCGCCTGCGGTGCCCTGGTGCCCTGGGTGATGGTCCAGGCGCGCGCCTCCTTGGGGCCCACGGTGAAATAGGTGACCAGGCCCAGCAGCGCGTAGCCGGCGCGGATCACGCGGTCCAACCCTGAATCCTCGAGGCCCAGGCCGGCCAGGAAGTCGGCCTTGTCCGCCTCGGGCAATTGCGCGATTTCGGCTTCGATCGCGGCACTGACCACCACGCAGCCCGCGCCCTGCGCGCGCGCCATCGCCGCCACGCGGGTCGCGAACGCGTTGCCCGTGGCGGCCGACGATTCCTCCACGTTGGCCACGTACAGCACGGGCTTGCCGGTCATCAGCTGCAACGGGCGCAACTGCTCCGCCGACGCAACCGAACGCGCGGGCCGGCCGGCGCTCAGCGCCTCGATCAGCGGGCCGAGCAGCTCCAGCGTCGCGACCGCGTCCTTGTCGCCGCCACGGGCGCGCTTCTCCAGGCCGGCGCGGCGCTTCTCCTGCGACTCGAGGTCGGCGAGCATCAGCTCGGTCTCGACGGTCTCGGCATCGCGCACCGGATCGACGCTGCCCTCGACATGCGTGACGTCGGTGTCCTCGAAGCAGCGCAGCACGTGCACCACGGCGTCCACCTCGCGGATATTCGCCAGGAACTGGTTGCCCAGGCCCTCGCCCTTGGAAGCACCCCGCACCAGGCCGGCGATATCGACGAACTCCAGGCTGGTGGGAATGATCTTCTTCGACTTGCCGATCGCGGCCAGCCTGGTCAGCCGCGGGTCGGGCACGGCCACGCGACCCACATTGGGTTCGATGGTGCAGAACGGATAGTTGGCGGCCTGCGCGGCCACGGTCGCGGTCAGCGCGTTGAACAGCGTGGACTTGCCCACGTTGGGCAGGCCGACGATGCCGCAGTTGAAGCCCATGCGCCTATTCCTTCGTTTGCGTCAGCAACGCCACGCGCGTCATGAAGTCTTCGCGCCGCCCTTCGGCCAGCAGCGGCGCGGCATCGGCCACGGCATCCAGCAGTGCGTTCAGCCAATCGGCATCGGCCTTGGCGAAATTGCCCAGCACATGGCGCTGGACCAGCGCCTTGTGGCCGGGATGGCCGATGCCCAGCCGCACGCGCCAGGTTTCGTTGCCCAGATGTGCATCGGTGCTGCGCAGCCCGTTATGGCCTGCGGCGCCGCCGCCCTGCTTCACCCGCACCTTGCCGGGTACCAGGTCAAGCTCGTCGTGGAAGATGGTCACGGCGTCCACGGGCAGCTTGTGGAACGCGGCGGCCGCCTGCACCGAGCCGCCGGAATCGTTCATGTAGGTCTGCGGCTTCAGCAGCAGCAGTTTCTGCCCGCCGATCGTGCCGTCGGAGATCTCGCCCTGGAATTTGCGCCGCCAGGCGCCGAACCGATGGCGTGCGGCAATCCGCTCCACCGCCATGAAGCCGATATTGTGGCGGTGGTTGAGAAATTCGGCGCCAGGATTGCCCAGGCCGACCCAGAGCTGCATGCGTCGGTGCCTTGGCGGCGATCAGGTCAAGCTTACGCCGACGCGGCGTGACACTCCGGTTCGGCGGCCCTCGCTTCCGCTTGCCTCCCTCTCCCCCCGCTTGCGGGCGGAGAGGGTTGGGTGAGGGGGGTGTTTCCGCACAGCAAACCTCAGGTCATGAGCCTGCTTCGTTGCCCCCCACCCTCACCCCGACCGTCTCCCGCCCAGGTGCTCGAAAGACGGGCGGGAGAGGCAGAAGCAAAGCAGGCGGGCGGGGGTAGAAAGCGCGGCGCGATCAGCCCTTCTTGGCCGGCGCAGCCTTGGCGGCGGGGGCTGCCGCGGCCGCGGGTGCTGCGCCCTTGGCCGGCGCGGCCCCCTTGGCATCGGCCGGCGCGGCGGCGGCGGCGTCCGCCGGGGCGGCTTCCACCACCTTGGTGGGGGCCGCGACCGAGGCAATGGTGAAGTCGCGATCGGCGATCACCGGGCGGATGCCGTCCGGTGCCTTCACGGCGCTCCAGTGGATGCTGGTGCCGATGTCCAGGCCCGTCAGGTCGATCTCGAACTTTTCGGGCACGGTCTCGGGGGTGGCGTACACCTCGATCTCGTGGCGCACCACGTTCAGCACGCCGCCGCGCTTCAGGCCGGGGCTGGCGCCTTCGTTCAGGAACTGCACGGCCACCGCCACGCGGATTTCCTGGCCGGCGGCCAGGCGCTGGAAATCGACATGCTCCGGCCGGTCGGTCACCGGGTGGAACTGCACCTCGCGCAGCAGTGCGCGCTGCGACGTGCCGCCCACGGTCACGTCGTACAGGCGCGACCGCCAGCCGCCACGATGCAGTTCGCGCATGATGCGCGCGGGATCAATCGCGATCAGCGCCGGCGATTCCTTCGCCCCATAGACCACGCCCGGCACCATGCCGGCCCTTCGAGTTGCGCGTGCTGCCCCCTTGCCGGCCCGTCCGCGCGCCTCGGCCTCGATCCTGACGACCTCGACCATGAAACACTCCTGCGTTCAGAACACGAAAAGCGCCGGCCTCCAGGGGTGCCGGCGCGGGCGGGTTCTAGGCCGGCAGGGTTTCCGGGGCAAGGGGGGTCAGGCGCCAGGCTGGACTGCCGGGCAAGGGCGGCTCCAGCAGCAGCGGCTGGCCGTTCAGCGTGCGCACGTTCGCTTCCAGCCCGGCGGCCGAGCGGATGGCGCGGAACAGCGCGCCATGCGCCACCACCAGCACCAGCGGGTCCTGCACCGTGGCGCGGTTGATCGCGGCCACGGCGCGGGTGCGGAGCGTGGAAAAGCTTTCGGCGTCCTCGGGCGTGTAGCGGCCGGCCACCCATTCATCGAACCAGGCGACCATGGGCTGGCCTTCCTGCCGGCCGAAGGCAACCTCCCGCAGGCCATCGTCGAAGGCCACCGGCAGCCCCAGCGCGTCGGCGGCCGCCTGGGCCGTGTCGCGCGCACGCGACAGGGGTGAGCTCACGATCGTGCGAATGCCGCGGTTCCGCAGCAGAAGTGCTGCGGCCCTGGCCTGGGCGATGCCGTTGGCGTTCAGCGGGGTATCCACGTTGCCCTGGCTGAGCCCGGCCGCGTTCCAATCCGTCTCGCCATGGCGGAGGTACAGGAACGCGACCGGATTGAGCATTGGGATCAGGCCAGGCCCTCGGCCTTCAGCGTGGCCTGCACCGCGGGGCGGGCTTCCATGCGGGCGTTGAAGGCCTTCAGCGACGGCAGGTCGTCGAGCTTCTTGCCCGCCCGCTCCACCCAGCGCGTCAGCACATACAAATAGGGGTCGGCGAACGAGTAGGCGGCACCCAGGGCGTAGTCCTTGCCCTTCATGCGGGTTTCCATCTCCTCGACATACTTGGCGCTGTCGGCCTTGCCCTTGTCGCTGGCCGACTGCGCATGCGCGGGGTCGGACACGAAGCGCTCGCCGCGCAGGATGCGCGTCATGCCGCCATTGTGCACGGTGCCGCTCATCCAGTTCATCCACTCCATGGCGCGGGCCAGGCCCTCGGAATCCTTGGGCATGGCGCCGGCGGCGGGGTAGGTGGCGGCGATCCAGTAGCTGATCGCGGGCAGTTCGGTCAGCACCGAGCCGTCGTCGCGCTGCAGCGCGGGCACCTTGGCCTTCGGATTGATGGCCTGGAAGTCCGGCTTGAACTGCTCGCCATCCTTCAGGTTCACCTTCACGGCGTCGTGCTTCGCACCCGCTTCGTGCAGCAGGATGTGGGCTGCCAGCGAACAGGCGCCGGGGCTGTAGAACAGTTTCATCTGGGTCCCTCCGGAGGTTTCAGCAGAACAGGGAACTGACCGAGCTTTCCTCGCTGATGCGGCGGATCGCCTCGGCCAGCAGGGGCGCGATGCCCAGGTGGCGGATGTTGTTGGAAGCCTTCACGGCTTCGGTCGCCACGATGCTGTCGGTGGTGGTCATCAACTCGATCGGGCTTGCGCCCACGCGCGCCACGGCGCCGCCGCTGAACACGCCGTGCGTCACGTAGCTGGACACGCCCTGCGCCCCGTTCGCCATCAGCGCCTGGGCGGCGTTGCACAGCGTGCCGGCGGAATCGACGATGTCATCGACCAGGATGCAGTGCCTTCCCTCGACCTCGCCGATCACGTTCATCACTTCTGAAACCCCCGCCCGTTCGCGCCGCTTGTCCACGATGGCCAGGTCGCAATTGAGCCTGGTGGCGATCGCCCGCGCGCGGGCCACGCCGCCCACATCGGGGCTGACCACCATGACGTCGCGGCCCTGGTAGCGGCTTTGGATGTCGGCGGCGAACAAAGGGGCCGCGTACAGGTTATCCACCGGGATATCGAAGAAGCCCTGGATCTGCGCGGCATGCAGGTCGAGCGTCAGCAGCCGGTTGGCGCCCGCCTCGGTCACCAGGTTGGCCACCAGCTTGGCGGAAATCGGCGTGCGCGACCCGGACTTCCGATCCTGCCTGGCATAGCCGAAATACGGTACCACGGCGGTCGCGCGCTTGGCGCTGGCGCGGCGCAGCGCATCCAGCGTGATCAGCAGCTCCATCAGGTTGTCGTTGGCCGGGAAGCTCGTGGACTGGATCACGAACACATCCTCGCCGCGGACGTTCTCGTGGATTTCCACGAACACCTCCATGTCCGCGAAGCGGCGGACCGAGGCCTTGGTGAGCGGCAAGTTGAGCTGGGTTGCCACCGCCTCGGCCAGCGGGCGGTTGCTGTTGCAGGCGACGATCTTCATCCGCGCTCCCGTTGGCCGGACCGGCAGCCGGGTTCTAGCCGCCGCCCCCCCACTTCGCAATCCGGCCTGCTACACTCGGCGCATGTTGTCGGGCCTGAAGCGACTCCTGCCCCGCACCCTGCTGGGGCGCAGCGTGCTGATCATCGTGATGCCGCTGGTGCTGGTGCAGGCGGTGGCGCTGCAGCTGTTCTACGGCAGCCACTGGGAGGTGGTGAGCCGCAGGCTGGCCGCCGCCGTGGCCGGCGACGTGGCCGAGACCGTGGAGCTGATGCGCCGGCATCCGAACGACGCCGACCGCGCCTTCCTGTTCGAGATCGCGCTGCGCCATGGCGAGCTGGCCATGTCGTTCCAGCCTGGCGCGATCCTGCCCAACGATTCGCCGCGCAACACCGAACGCGACCTGGCCCGCGCGCTGGACGAGCAGTTGCGCCGCCCTGCGCTGATCGACGACCCCGACGGCCAGGGCCGCGTGGTAAGGATCCGGGTGCAGTTGCCCGAAGGCGTGCTCAGCGCCGAGGTGCCGCGGAAACGGCTGTGGACCGGCACGGTCTATCTGTTCTGGCTGTGGCTGATCGGTGCCAGCGCCCTGCTGTTCGGCATCGCGGTCCTGTTCATGCGCAACCAGGTGAAGCCGATTCGCAGGCTTGCCGCCGCCGCCGAGGCCTTCGGCAAGGGCCGCGAGGGCCAGGTGATCAAGCCCGAGGGCGCGGCCGAGGTGCGCCAGGCCGCGGCCGCCTTCAACGGCATGCAGGCGCGCATCAGGCGCTTTTTGGCGCAGCGCACGGAAATGCTGGCCGGCGTGTCGCACGACCTGCGCACGCCGCTGACCCGCATGCGCCTGGCCCTTGCCATGCTGCCCGGCCGCCGCGCCGACGCACAGGAAATCGCCGACCTGACCGGCGACGTGCTGGAGATGGAACGCATGGTCGAGGCCTACCTGGCCTTCGCCCGCGGCGAGGGCACCGAGCAGGCACAGCCCGCCGACCTGGCCGGCCTGCTGGAGGAGGTTGCCGCCAATGCGCGGCGCGATGGCGCCGCGGTGGAGGTCAGTGCCGCGTCGATGACGCTGCCGCTGCGGCTGGATGCGATGCGCCGTGCGGTCACCAACCTGGTGGACAATGCCCGCCGCCACGGCCAGCGCGTAGCGCTTTCCGCCAGCCGCGTGGCGCGGGCCGGGGGCGCGGCCGTGGAGATCGCGGTGGACGACGACGGCCCAGGCATTCCGGCCGCGCAAAGGGAGGAAGTGTTCCGCCCCTTCACCCGGCTGGACCAGGCGGCGCATCCTGGCTGGAAGGGAGGGGGCGGCACCGGCCTGGGGCTGACCATCGCGCGAGACATCGTGCGCGCGCATGGCGGCGAGATTTTCCTCGAAGACGCGCCGCTGGGGGGGCTCCGGGCGCGGATCAGGCTGCCGGTGTAGCGGGCCGCTCGCCCAGGGACTCGGCCAAGCGCAGCAGGTAGCCGTCCGGGTCCTGCACCAGGAACTGGCGCTGGCCGTGCTCGATGGCGCCGGCGCGGTACCATTTCTCCTCGGGTGCCAGGAACAGCGCCCAGCCGGCCGCGTGCAGCCGCGCCAGGATGGGCGCCAGTTCGTCCACGTCGATCTGGAAGTTGATGCCGCGGCCCAGCGGACGATCAAGCGGGCCGGTTTCCCAGGTGCGGGCGGCGGTGTCGTGCTGCTCCAGCATCACCTCGGCGCCGCGGCACTCCAGATAGGCGAAGCCGTGTTCCGGCCGGTCGTAGCGGATGCGGAAACCGACGAGTCCGCACCAGAAGCGCAGGCTGGCGGCCAGGTCGGCGACGATCAGCTCCGGCACCAGCCGGCCAACCCGGCCTGTTGTCACGTGGGCAGCCACCAGGCACCTCCCAGATGCAAAGCGGGCCGGAGGCGAAACGGGCCGGATACGAAGCGGGCCGCCCGAAGGCGGCCCGATCATGCGTGTAGGGAAAGCCCGCCTCAGCCCTTCGGCTTTTCCATCATGGTCTTCATCTCATCCAGCGTCTCGGTGAAGCGCTTGTTCAGCAGCCCCAGCGCCTCGCCGTTCGACCGCTGGATCATGTCGGCCAGCTCGCGCATGTTGGTGACCGCCTTCTCGTAGGCGGCCTTCATCAGCTCGGCCTGGCGGGCGGCCTTGGCCTGAGGCGCCTCGGTGCCGGCCAGCGCCTTCATGTTCTCGCTCATTTCGGCGACCGCCGACTGCACGATCTCCATGTGCCGCTTGGCAATCGCCTGCGCACCCTCCAGGGCAACCCTGTTGGCGGCCGAGAAGACCTCGATGTTGCGACGCTGCGTGGCCAGCAGGGCTTCCATGTCCATGCCCGGCATCTTGAAGGCGTCCATGTTCGGCATCTTGAAGTCGGCCATCATCCTGGAGAAATCCATGTCGAACATCGAAGGCGGTTTGCTGGCCATCATGCGCTCCTGTGGTCCCGATGCCGGCAGGGCCGGCCAGGGCGTTGCTGGGATTCTCGGCGCGGGCTGGCAGGCGGCGTGCCAAGGCGGCACACCCGAAGGCAATGAAGGCGTCCCGCGGGGCGGCTTCTAGGCGGCCGTCAGCCTGGGGTCAAGCGCTTTGCTGCGATGCAGCATGGGCGGATTGCCGGGCGATTCAGCCGGCTTGCTGAATCAGAAATTCGGCTTGCCGGTCACGCCCCCTGTGGGCTTGCCCGGCACCGCGCCATAGCTGGGCTGCCCGCCATCCGGCTTGCCCGAGGTGATGGGCGCCGAATAGCCGGGGCTGCCGCCCAGCGCCGGCGGGGCGGCGACGCGGAAGGTGCGGTCGATGCAGTCGTTCATCGCCACGCTGGCCGCGTTCGACCCGCGCAGCCCGGTTTCAAAGCCGTAGCCGCTGGGCATGCCGATGGCCATCACGTTGCCGTAGCGGAAGGCGTTGAAGAAGCGCCTGGCCACCGCGCTTTCGGCCGCCAGCTGCACCACCGCGACGGCGGGGTCGTCGCTGGTGAAGGTGCCGCTGAACGGCACGCCATCGATGCTGATGCGCATCAGCCCGGTCTCGCCAGGCTGCAGGCGCAGCGCCGGGTCGCGCAGCACCAGCGACAGCGAGTAGGGGTTCTCGATCGCGGTCAGGCGCAACTGCCGGCCCAGCTGGTGCCAGTGCGTGTGCACCGCGCAGGAATTGGCGCCCGTGTCGTTGTGGCGCAGCGCCGAATAGCTCCATTGCCCCAGGCCCCGGCTTTCCAGCTCGGTCCATTGCGCCTGTGCGGCCGGGGCCAGAAGCAGGGTGGCGGCGAAGGCGAAAGCGGCGGCACGCATGGCCATGATCCCCCAGACAGACTTGCAGATACAGACGTGCAGAATGCAGACGTCCAGAATACAGATGGGCAAAATATCAAGCCGTGCCCCTGCCGGGCAACCGTGAGCACCAAGATTCCACCTGTTCGGCACGCGAAAGTGCACGGTCCAGCGCCGCCATGGTCTTCGCCATGTCCTGGCTTTCGTCGTCGGCCCAGGCGCGAAAGGCATGGATCGCCACCGCCAGCAGCGCCTTGGCCCGCAGCAGCCGGCCCAGCCCATGCGCCCGCACGCCGGCGCCATCCAGCATCCACAGCATGGAATTGAGCGCGACCGGCAGGCGGGCCAGGGCGCCCGCGGGATCGCGCCGCAGCCCATCCGCCACCGCCAGCACGCCCGCGCGGCGCGGCTGGAACGCATCCAGCCGGCGCATCAGCATGTCGAACAGTCGGTCCTTGATGGTCTCGCCGTCGGCCAAGGGCATGGTGCCGGCCAGCACGGCCTGGTCGGTCTGGCGCGCGAAGCGGTCCAGGATCGCCTCGCGGCACGGGAATTTTTCGCGAAGCTCCGCGAGCGTCAGGCCGGATTCAGCGCTGATCGCGGCCATCGAGGTGCGCGCCCAGCCATCGCGCGCCGCCACGGCGAACAGGGCCGCGATGGCGCGTGCCTCGGCCGGGCCGGGATCAGGCGGCGGTGGTGGCCGCGGCGCCGGTGGCTCGGCCGGCGGTTCGGTGTCGTAGGTCATGGGCGAGTATGTAGGTGCCGCATGGCCCGCCGCTACCCGGACAGCGCCCGCGACCGCGCCGTGGCGGCCGCGATCGCGCGCCGGGCCAGCGCCGGCCAGGCATCCTCGGCCATCAGCACGGCCAGCGCCTCGGCCGTGGTGCCGCCGGGCGAGGTGACGTTCTGGCGCAGCGTCGCCGCCGGCACCGCGGCGCTGGCGTCGAGCAGCGCGCCCGATCCGGCCACGGTGGCGCGCGCCAGGCGCATGGCCAGCTCCTCCGGAATGCCCTCGGCCATCGCGGCCTGGGCGAGCACCTCGACCAGCAGGAACACATAGGCCGGACCGCCGCCGGAGACCGCGGTGACCGGGTCGATCAGTGCCTCGTCCTCGACCCAGGCAACCTGGCCCACGGTTTTCAGCAGCGCGTCGGCCAGGTCGCGCTGGGCGGGCGAAACGCCGGGGCCGGCGCAGCATACGGTGATGCCGCGGCCGATCGCCGCCGGCGTGTTCGGCATGGCGCGCACGATTGCGGCCTCTGCGCCCAGCAGGCCGCGCATCGCCGCCACCGTCTTGCCCGCCATGATCGACACGAACACCGCCCCGCCCGCAAAGCGCGCATAATGCGGCAGCACCCTGGCGGCTTCCTGCGGCTTGACCGCCAGCACGACGGCGTCGGGTGCCAGGTCGGCCGGCAGGTCCGCGGCATCCTTCACCGCCGGCGCCACGCCCGGTGGCGGGGTGCCGATCGGCTCCACCACGGCCACCTGGCGTCCGGCGGCAAGCCAGCCCGCCGCCATCGCCCCGCCCATCTTGCCGCAGCCCACCAGCAGGATCGTGCCCATGGGCGCAAGCTTAGGCGGGCGGGGCCGGCTTTGCATCATGCCGGGCGATGACTTCATTTCGTGGGAGGGACGGTCTAGCGTTCCTCCCGTTGGGCTGCCCCACGCCCGGCATCGCGGGAGAGAAACACCATGTCCGTCCCGACACGTGCCGCCCTCCGGCTGGCCGCGGCCATCTTTGCCCTGGCCGCCTACGCCGTGCCCGAAGCGCGCGCGCAGGCGCAGGCACCGCACGCGCATGATCACGCCGAGCCACCGCCCAATTTCCAGGTTGATCCGTTCTGGCCCAAGGCACTGCCCAACAACTGGATCTTTGGCCAGGTCGCCGGCGTCGCGGTGGACAGGCGCGACCACATCTGGATCATCCACCGCCCGAAATCCTTGCAGGAACGCCAGGTTCTGGCCGGCCGCACGCCGCCGCCCACATTGTGCTGCATCGCCGCCCCGGCGGTGCTGGTGTTTGACATGTCGGGCAACCTGCTGCGGTCCTGGGGCGGGCCGGGCCAGGGCTTCGAATGGCCGGAAAGCGAACACGGCATCTACGTTGATGCCAACGACCACGTCTGGCTGGCCGGCAACGGTCAGCGCGACCACCAGTTGCTGAAGTTCACGCTGGATGGCCGCTTCCTGCTGCAGATCGGCCGCGCTGGTGCCTCCACCGGCAGCAACGACCCCGCCAACCTCAATCGCCCCGCCGACACCGAGGTCGATGTGCAGGCGCGCGAGGTGTTCGTGGCCGATGGCTACGGCAACCGCCGCGTCGTGGTGTTCGACAGCGAGACCGGCGCCTACAAGCGGCACTGGGGCGCCTATGGCGAGCGCCCGCACGACAACGCGCTGCCCGCCTATGACCCCGCGCGGCCGCCGTCGCGCAGCTTCGCAAGCCCCGTGCATTGCGTGCGGCTGACGCGCGATGGCCTGGTGTATGTGTGTGACCGGGCCAACAACCGCGTGCAGGTGTTCCGCCGCGACGGCAGCTTCGTGCAGGAATTCTTCGTGGCGCGCGAAACCCGGCTGAACGGCGCGGTGGCCGACCTGGTGCCGTCGCCCGATCCCGAGCAGCGCTACCTGTACAGCGTCGATAACACCAACAGCGTGGCGCGCGTGCTGCGCCGGCAGGATGGCGCCGTGCTGTCCACCTTCGGCCGGATGGGCCGCTATGCCGGGCAGTTCATGGTGCCGCACAACGTTGCCGTCGATAGCCAGGGCAACCTGTACATCAGCGAGGTCGATACCGGCCAGCGCGTGCAGCGCTTCCGCCGCATGGATTCCGGGCGATGATCGCGCCGCGCCGCCGCGCGCTGCTGGCGGCGTCGTGCGGGCTGGCGCTGCCCGGCATCGCGCGCGCCGCCTGGCCGGCCGACCGGCCCATCCAGGTCATGGTGCCCGGCCCCGCCGGCGGCGGCATGGACATCCTGACGCGCGCGATCCTGCCGTTCGTGCAGCAGCGGTTGCGGGGCGCGACCTTCGTTGTGATCAACCGTCCCACCGCCGGCGGCCAGCAGGCCTTCGAGGGCATCGCCCAGGGGGCGCCCGACGGCTTCACCATCGGCGCGGCGCAAGCCCCCAACTCCATCACCCTGCCGATCGAACGCCAGGTGCGCTACCGGGTGCAGGACTTCACCTTCCTGGGCAATGTCATCGAGGACCCCTGCGGGCTGTGGGTGCGCGCCGAAAGCCCGCTGAAGGGCGTGGCGGACCTGGTGGCGGCGGCGAAGCAGCGGCCCGGCGAGGTCACCATCGGCACCGCCGGCATCGGCAGCGACGACCACCTGATCGTGCTGGCGCTGCAGGAAGTGACCGGCGTCGAATTCTCCCACGTGCCATTCAACGGCACGCCGCCAATCGTCACCAACGTGCTGTCGCGCAGCATCGACGTGGGGTCGTTCAACATGAGCGAGGGGCTGGGTCTGCTGCGCGAGGGTACGATCCGCGCGCTGGCCCAGGGCGGGCCCGAGCGCTGGAGCGGCACTGGCCAGGTGCTGACCATGCGCGAGCAGGGTTTTGCGGTGCTGGGCGCGTCCACCCGCGGCCTGGTGGCGCCGCCCAGCCTGCCGGCCGAGATCCGCGATGCGCTGCGTGCCGCGGTGGCCGAGGCCAATGCCGACCCGCGCTGGATCTCCGAGGCCGAGCGCCTGAACCTGCCGCTGCGCCCGATGACGGCCGAGGCGCAGCAGAAACTCTTCCTGGACGAGGATGCGCGGCTGCGCGCGCTGTGGGCGCGCAAGCCCTGGCGTGATTAGCTCGGCGCGACCCTTCGACTATTTCTCGACAGCAAGGATGACCTCATGACGCCGCCCGACCGCCTGCGTGCCTTGCTGGCGAAACCCGACTTCGTGGTGATGCCGGCCGTGTGGGACGGGCTGAGTGCCAAGCTGACCGCCGAGGCGGGGTTCGCCACGGTGTTCCTGTCCGGCAGCTGCGTGGCCGCCAGCCGCCTGGGCGGGCCGGACCTGGACCTGATTTCGTTCGGAGAAATGTTCGACAGCTTTACCATGGTGCGGCGCGCCGGGCCGGAGCTGCTGATCCTGGCCGATGGCGACCACGGCTACGGCAACGCCATGAACGTGCAGCGCACCGTGCGCGCCTATGGCCAGGCCGGCGCCGCCGCGATCCTGATCGAGGACAAGATCACGCCCCGCGCGCTGACCGCCGCCGGCAAGCCCTGCATCCCGCGCGAGGATGCGCGCATGAAGATCCGCGCCGCGGTCGAGGCGGCGAAGGATTCCGGCATCCTGATCCTGGCGCGCACCGATTGCCGCCCCACCCAGGGCATCGACGAGGCGGTGGCGCGGATCGAGATGTATGTCGAGGAAGGTGCCGACATCCTGTTCCTGGATTCACCTGCCGACGACGGCGAAATTTCACGCGCTGTCGCGGCGGCAAAGGGCAAGCCGTCCTTCGCGGTGCTGTCGCCGGGCGCGCCGCGCGCCACGCCGTCGCAGCAGGCGGCGGCCGCGCTGGGATTCAGGATCGGCACCTTCCCGACTGGGCTGCTGTCGCCCGTGGTGGGCGGCATGAAGGCGGGGCTCGCGGCGATCGGGGCCGGCGGCGCCGAGGCTGCCTCGGCGCTGCCGGCGGCGGAAATGCGCGTGACCCTGGGCTACGACGCGTACGAGACGCAGGCGAAGCGGTTCCGCGCGGCAGGGTAGGGCTTGGTCTCACATCTCCCGGTATTCTTCCCCCTTTCCCTGAGGGAGAGGAGGAAGAGAACGGTCAGGGCAAGTGAGACGCGAAGGCCCCAAGAGGCTGTCTCTGAATGAGACCGGAACGACCACATATCAGGCAGAAGGCTTGATGACTGCCGGGCCGGACCCTGGCGGTGTGCAGCTATCACATTGACATAGTACAAGATTCGACCGTTCCGGTACGATTCAAAGTCAGACTCTGAGCCAGCCAACGGTTTACCAGGCGCACGACGGGCGCGCCGGAGGCGAGGCCGCGCAATTGCTCGGCGTCGTCCTGCGGATCACTCCGGGCGTCTCCAATAATATAGCTCGGTTGGATCTACAGGATTCATCTTCATGATATGTCCTTCGAAACGCTCAAATATGTCTGACGCCGATATAATTCTCCACGAGCTGTCTTTTTGATATTCTAATGTACGCTCTTTCCTCGGCTTGAGATCAAATCTTCCACTCAAAACAAAGTTTGCCTGAGCAACTTTCAGAGAGACATAGTTTGGGACCAGACTGTCTAATGCGAATCGCAAACCGGCAACTTCATCTTGCCATCCACAAACACGACATATCTCCAGACTTCCTGGTTCTTCGTCAAAGCTAAGAAACCCGCAGCATGGGCAAGTAAAATCTTTAATTGTCATAGGCTGTCTCTGAATCAACCCGGAACGACCACACGCCAAGCAGAAGGCTTGGCAGCTGCCGTGCAGCACCCTGGCGTTGTGCCGCTATCGCGTTGACATCGCGCACAATTCGATCGTTACTGTACCATTCCAGAGTCAGACCCTAAGCCTCGCCCGCGCACTCCAGCATGCTGGCCTCCAGCGCCTCGGCGGGCTTCTTGCCGCCCCACAGCACGAACTGGAACGCCGGGTAGAACCGCTCGCACTCGGTCAGCGCGATGTCCATCATGTCCTCCAGGCTCTCCACGCTGGCGCCGCGGGCGCCGCGCAGCAGCACGGAGTGGCGGAACACCGGCGTGTTCTCCTCGGTCCAGATGCCGAAATGGCCCAGCCACAGCTTCTCGTTGGCCAGCGCCAGCAGCTCATGCACCAGGGTCTTCCGCGCCGCCGGCACCTTCATGTCGAAGGCGCAGAAGAAATGCATGGCGGCGATCTCGGACGCCCAGGAGAAATGGAAGGTGTAGTCGCACCACTTGCCCTTGACCTCGACCGCCATCTCGTCGTGGTTGCGGCGTTCGAACGTCCATTCCTGGGCGGCGACGATCTGTTCCAGGACATCCAGGGGATTGGCCGCGCGCTCGTCGCGCAGCTGAAGGCGGTCGGACATCGGGGCCTGTCTCCCGTTTGGTGGCAGGCAATGGCGGCGATCGCGAGCAGGCCTAGGGCTAGTTGCCGGACCCGCCCGTCACCACCACGCATAGGGTATGGGATGCTTGAGTCGCGCCGCAAGGGTGCATTGCGGCGAAACCTTCATGTCTCGGATGATTCACGCACCCGCCTCACCGCCATCACGGGCCGGAACGCCGGCGGGCGCGGCCGCGGCGGTGGCGGCGGCCGCCAACTGGGCCTCGATCGCGGCCAGGCGGGATTCCAGCGCCACCAGGCGGGTTTCCAGCGCCTCGGCCGTGGCCTGGGCGCCGGCGGCCATGGATTCGGTCGCCGCCAGGTCGTCGCGGCGGGCCACGTCCAGCCGCGCGGTCAGCGCCTCGGCCCCGGCACGGGCCATGGCGCGCGCTTCCTCGGCCAGGCCCGCGGCCACGCTGAGCGCGCCCTGCGCCATCTTGGCGAAATCGTCGGAGGTCTTGTTCATGCGGTCCCCATTTGCTGGTCTGGTTGCGGCGGCGCGTGCCCGCCTGTAAGCCGCCCTTACATGGGGTGCCCAGGCGCATGATTCTATTGACCGGCGGGGCCGGCTTCATCGGCTCGAACCTGCTGGCCGCGCTCAGCGACGTGGGCGCCGAGGTGGCGGTGGTGGATCGGCTGCGCGACGGCACCAAGTGGCGCAACATCGCGAAGCATCAGGTGGCCGAGATGGTCGAGCCCGAGAACATCTGGGACTTCATCGGCGCCGAGCCACCGATCGAGCGCGTGGTGCATCTGGGCGCGATCAGCAGCACCACCGCGACCGATGCCGACCTGGTGGCGCGCACCAATGTCACGCTCAGCCAGCGGCTGTGGGAGTGGTGCGCCGACGCCGAGATACCCTTCGCCTATGCCAGCAGCGCCGCGACCTATGGCGATGGCGGCATGGGCTTCGACGACGAATTCTCCTCGACCGCGCTGGCCCGGCTGCGTCCGCTCAACCTGTACGGCTGGAGCAAGCATGCCTTCGACCGCTGGGTCGCGCGCGGGATCGACCAGGGCCGGCCCCGCCCGCCCGAATGGCTGGGGCTGAAATTCTTCAACGTCTATGGCCCGAACGAGTACCACAAGGGATCGATGGTCTCGGTGGTGAAGGTGAAGCACGACGAGTTCGCCAAGGGCGGCCCCGCCACGCTGTTCCGCAGCGACCGGGCGGGCCTGGCCGATGGCGCGCAGGCGCGGGATTTCATCTGGGTGGGCGACTGCGTTGCCGTGCTGCGTTGGTGGCTCGATGCGCCGGCCGCCTCGGGCCTGTTCAACCTGGGCACGGGCACGGCGCGCACCTATCGCGACCTGGTATCCGCCGTGGCCCAGGCCATGGAGGTTGAGGACCGGGTGGGCTGGATCGACATGCCCGACGCGCTGCGCGGCCAGTACCAAAGTTTCACCCAGGCGCGCATGGACCGGCTGCGCGATGCCGGCTTCGCCGGCCAGTTCACGCCGCTGGAGGAAGGCGTGCGGCACTATGTGCGGGATTTCCTCATGGCCGGGGAGCCATACCGGTGATGACGGCGCGGTGGCAGCGCGCCTCACGCACGCTGCAGTAAATGCTCGAAATGCTCGCCGCCATCCCCTTCCCCCAGATCGACCCCGTGGCGCTGGCCATCGGCCCGATCGCGATCCGCTGGTATGCGCTGGCCTATATCGCGGGCATCGTCGGCGGCTGGTGGCTGGGCAAGCGCCTGGTGCAGGGCGCCCCCGCCTGCGCCACGGCACGCCATGCGGATGATTTCATCACCTGGGTCACGCTGGGCATCATCCTGGGCGGACGGCTGGGCTACGTGCTGTTCTACCGGCCCGGCCACTACATCCAGCATCCGCTGGAAGCCCTGATGGTCTGGCAGGGCGGCATGAGTTTCCACGGCGGCATGCTGGGCGTGATCATCGCCGTGGTCGGGTTCTGCCGTGTCGAGAAGATCGACCTGCTGGCCTTTGGTGACCGCGTGGCCGCCGTGGTGCCGATCGGGCTGTTCCTGGGCCGCATCGCCAACTTCATCAATGGCGAGTTGTATGGCCGCGTCGCCCCGGACGTGCCCTGGGCCATGGTGTTCCCCGGCGGCGGCCCGCTGCCGCGTCACCCCAGCCAGCTCTACCAGGCGGGGATGGAAGGGCTGCTGCTGTTCGCCGTGCTGATGGCGTTTGCCGTGCAGGAGAAGTTTCGCGCGCGGCGCGGCTTCCTCGCGGGCGTGTTCCTGGCGGGCTACGGCCTGGCCCGCATCGTGGGCGAATTGTTCCGCGAGCCGGATGCGCATCTGGGCTTCCTGTTCGCGGGTGCCACCATGGGGCAGTTGCTGAGCCTGCCCATGCTATTGGTCGGCGCATGGCTGATCCGGCGTTCGCGGACGATTTGAAGGCCAGCATCGCGCGTCGCGGACCGATGCGGCTCGACCTGTTTTGGCTTTCGTCCAACCACCACTACTACGCCTCGCGCGATCCCTTGGGGGCTGCCGGCGACTTCACCACCGCGCCCGAAATCTCGCAGGTCTTCGGCGAGCTGCTGGGCCTGTGGTCGGTCGCGGTGTGGCAGGCCATGGGCGCGCCGAAGCGCTTCGCGCTGGCCGAGCTGGGCCCCGGGCGCGGCACGCTGATGGCCGATGCGCTGCGCGCCGCGCGCCTGCGCCCGGACTTCCTTGCGGCCGGTCGGGTGAACTTCGTGGAGACCTCGCCCCTGATGCGCGCGGCCCAGGCCAGGCTCGTGCCGGATGCGATCTGGCGCAAGTCATGGACCGAACTGCCGAAGGCGCCGTCCATCATCCTGGCCAACGAATTCCTCGATGCGCTGCCGATCCGCCAGTTCATGCGGCGCGGCGGGGCCTGGACCGAACTTCATGTCGATGCGTCGCTGCGCCCGGTCGAGCTGCCGGCCGAAGACGTGCCGGACATTCCATACCTGCAGGACGAAGGGGCGATCGCTGAAACCTCGATCGACCGCAACACCCTGGCGCTGCTGCTGGGAGTGCACTTCCGCAGGCAGGCTGGTGCCGCGCTGTTCATCGACTACGGCCACACGGTGCCCGGCCCCGGCAGCACGCTGCAGGCGGTGCGCGCGCACACGCCGACCGACCCGTTTGCCGCGCCTGGCGCCTGCGACCTGACCGCGCATATCGATTTCGCCGCACTGGCGAAGGCGGCCAGGCTCGGTGGTGCTGCGGTGCATGGCCCGGTGCCGCAGGGCGCGTTCCTGGCTGCCCTGGGCATCCATGACCGCACCGAGGCACTGGCGCGGGCCAACCCCGATCGTGCCGAAGCGCTGCATGAGGCCACGCGGCGGCTGACGGCGGCCACCGAAATGGGCATGCTGTTCAAGGCCATGGCGATCTGCTCCCCCGACCTGCCGCCACCCCCGGGATTTTCATGACCGCGGAATTCCTGTCCGACCCGCTGCTGGATGGCCTGCCGCACGGCTGTTTCACCCGCCGGGGCGGCGTGAGTTCAGGCGCCTTCGCCACGCTCAACTGCTCGCTGGCCGGCCGTGACGACCCGGACCTGGTGCGCGAGAACCGGGCGCTGGCGGCCGATGCGCTGGGCCTGCCGCCGGCCGCCCTGGTGGGCCTGCACCAGGTGCACGGCGCGGAGGTGGCGACCGTGACCGTACCCTGGACGCACGATGCGCGCCCCAAGGCCGATGCCATGGTGACCGACCGCGCGGGGCTGGCGCTGGGCATCGTCACCGCCGATTGCGCGCCGGTGCTGTTCGCCGATCGCGGCGCCGGCGTGGTGGGGGCCGCGCATGCCGGCTGGCGCGGGGCACTCTCGGGGATCGTCGCCAACACCGTGGCCGCCATGCGCGCCCTGGGTGCCAGGGACATTGCTGCCGTGGTCGGCCCCTCGATCCGCCAGCCCAGCTACGAGGTCAGCGACGCCTTCATGGCGCAATGGGTCGAGGCTGATGCCGCGCACGCGCGCTGGTTCGTCGCCGGCGTCCGCCCGGGTCACCAGAAATTCGACCTGGCCGGCGCGGTCGCCGCCGCCGCCGAAGCCGCCGGCTGCGACGTGTCGGTGATCGATGCCGACACCCTGGCGGATGCCGAGAAGTTCTTCAGCTATCGCCGCGCCACGCTGCGGGGCGAAGGGCCGATCGGCCACCAGGTCAGCATCATCGCGCTCGGCTCATAGCAGCCCCGCGCAACCGGCGCGGTTGCAGGACGGGGGTTGCGGGTCACACTGCCGGCATGACCCGCGCCACCTTCGCCCTGCTGTCCGGTTCGCTCGCCCTGTCCCTGGCGCTGGGTGTGCGCCAGGGGTTTGGCCTGTTCCTGGCGCCGCTGGCCACCCAGCACGGCATCGGCATGGGCGAGGCGGCCTTCGCGGTGGCGCTGCACAACCTGATGTGGGGCGTGGCGCAGCCGCTGCTGGGCGCCTGGGCGGACCGGCGCGGCACTGCCGAGCCGGTCGCCTTCGGGGCAGTCGCCTATGCCGCGGGCCTGGCTTTGCCGGGCCTGTTCCCGGCGCCCTGGGCCATGATGCTGGGCGTGGGCGTGCTGACCGGCATCGGCACGGCGGGGCTGACCTGGGGCACCACGCTGGCCGGCATCGGCCGTGCGTTCCCCGCCGAGAAGCGCACCGGGGCGCTGGGCATCGCCTCGGCCGGCGGGTCGGTGGGACAGATGCTGCTGGTGCCGCTGATCGCGGTGCTGATCGCGCAATTCAGCCCGACCAGCGCCTTCATCGTGCTGGGGGTGCTGCTGCTGGCGGCACTGCCCACCGGCATCGCGGTGGAACGCGCCAGGCTGGCGCAGCCCGCGCGCCAGGCCGGCACGGGCAAGGCGGTGATCCGTGCCGCCATGGGCGACCGCGACTTCCTGCTGCTGACCGCGGGGTTCTTCACCTGCGGCTTCCAGCTGGCGTTCCTGACCACGCACCTGCCGGGCTACCTGACGCTGTGCGGCATGGCCGGCACCGATGCCGGCTGGGCGCTGGCGGTGGTGGGCGGCTTCAACATCGTGGGGTCGTATCTGTGCGGGCGCATCGGCCAGCGCGTGGCACCCCAGGCGGTGCTGGTGGTGCTGTACGCGCTGCGCGGCCTTGCCATCCTGGCCTACTGGTGGGCGCCGAAGACCGAGCTCACGCTGCTGATCTTCGCGGCCACCATGGGGCTGATGTGGCTGGGCACCGTGCCGCTGACCTCGGGCGTGATCGCCAGGCGCTTCGGCGTGGCGGATCTGGGCACGCTGTTCGGCCTTGCCTTCGTGTCGCACCAGATCGGCGGCTTCCTGGGCGCCTGGCTGGGCGGCCTGGGTTTCGCCTGGACCGGCAACTACGACGCCGTGTTCCTGGCCACCGCGGCGGCAGGGCTGCTGGCGGCAGCGTTCAACCTGCCGATCAAGGCGCAGCCGATCGGCGCCGCGCCCACCCTTCGCCCGGCCTGAGGCGCGCACTAGGTGTTTGATCCCGGGGTTTGATGGTGCAGTCTTTTCGCTCGCATGGAAGCACGCGCTATCGGCCAGGTTCTGCACGGCAGCGCCACCGCGACAGAGGCGGTCCGTCGGGCGATCCGGCATAGTCAAGCGAGCCTGAGGGAACTGGCGCGCCGCTATGGCGTGAACCCCAAGACCGTCGCCAAATGGCGCAAGCGGACCTCCGTCGCCGACCTGCCGACCGGCCATTGACCGCACCAGCAAGTTCGCCTTCGTGCAGCTGGTGGAGAGCGCTACCCGCGTCACAGCCTCCGCCTTCCTCGAAGCCCTCGTCGCCGCCGTCCCATCCCGCATCCACAGGGTGCTCACCGACAACGGCATCCAGTTCCGCTTCGCACCCCGCTACGCCGACAGACCCGCGGCGCGCTACATGGCCCACATGTTCGCCACGCGATGTCAGCAACACGGCATAGAGCACCGCTTCACTCGCACAATCATCCCTGGACCAACAGCCAAGTCGAGCGGATGAACCGCACCATCAAGGACGCCACCGTCAAGCGCTTGACTGAACACCCCCTAGATGAGCCCGCCTGGCCGCGCCGTGGTGCAGTGCGTGGACGAGAAGTCGCAGATCGAGGCGCTCGACCGCAGCCGGCCGATGCTGCCCTTGCGGCCGGGCCAAGCGGCGCGGCGGACGCATGACGACAAGCGGCACGGCACGACATCGCTGTTCGCAGCGCTGGATGTGGCGACCGGCCGGGTGATCGGGCAGTGCGCTATCCGCGCCACCGCGCGGCCGAGTTCAGACGCTTCCTGGAGCAGATCGAGGCACAGGTTCCACCTGACCTCGATGTGCACTTGGTGATGGACAACGACGCCACCCACAAGACGCCAATGATCCGCGCCTGGCTGGCGCGCCGACCGCGCTGGCATGTGCATCTGACGCCGACCAGTTCGTCATGGCTGAACATGGTCGAGCGATTCTTCGCGCTGCTGACGGAGCGGCAACTGCGGCGTGGGGTTCATCACAATCTCGCCGCACTGCACGAAGCCATCGAGACCTTCATCGCCGATCACAACGCGAGCCCCAAGCCGTTCCGCTGGCACGAATCCGCCGACGACATCCTGGCCAGCATCGAACACTTCTGCATCTTCAACACGCCGAACAGGGACGCATCATGATTCAACGAACGTCTGGCTCAGGACACTAGCGCCGCGCCAGCACCGCCATGCCTGCCAGCGCCCGTTCCGCGCTTTCGGACAAATTGAGCGACCGCGTGGCGAAGGCCAGCGCCACGCTGGCGCGGATGGTGGCATCCTGCGTGCCGGTGCCCTGCGGGAAGGCCCAGCCGAGCGGATTGTCGGGATCCTCGGCATCCGTGAAGTCGCCGGGGTCGGTCACATGCACATCCGCTGCCGCCGGGCGGGGCGGGGGGGCGAACATTTCCGGCTGCTGGTCGCTGGCGATGGTGCTGGTGTCGGGCTCGCGCGCCATGGCCCAAATCTACGCGTCGCTGTCGGCGCCGGCCAGCGGCATCATGCCGGCCTCGCCCGCGCGGCGGCGCTTGCGGTTTTCCACGGCATAGGCGCCGGGCTTGCGCACTGGCTGGGTCACCCGCCGCACCACGGTATCGGCGTACAGCTGCCAATCCTCGGGCCGCATCGCGGCCAGCGATTCCGTGATGGCTGTGCTGGCCATGGCGCCTTCGGCATAGGCCGCCTGCGGAATCGCCTGCAGCATGGCGACCGGCCAGTCGCGGCGGAATTCGACAGCGCTGTTGGTGCGGGTGAGCCGCAGGTTGGTGAACAGCGGGCCGAACCAGTGGTCGGTCTCGACAATGCCCTCATAGACCTCGAAGCCGCGGCCGGGCGGGAAATTGGCGGGCGGGCGCACCAGGCTGCTCCAGCCGGGTGCGGTGCGGATGATCAGTCCGGACCAGATCTGCACGATGCCAGGTTCCTGCATGCAGCCCAGGAAGGGCGGCGCGAAGCCCTTGATCCCCTCCGGTGCGGCGGCGTCGAAGGCGTTCGGGAAATCGGGGAACTGGATGACCGATAGCGGGAACCAGCCGGTCTCGGTGCCGTCGGCCTGGGTGTAGCTGGCGAACACCTCGTTGCCGTCGAAGCTGAGGCTGAAATCCATCGGCGGGAACAGGTACCAGCCCCAGGCGCTGGCCGTTGTGATGGCGTCGCAGTAGCGGAAGGCGCGGGTCGGCAGACTGCCGGCGGCGCTTTTGTCGGCGCGCAGCGGTGGGCGGGCCTGTTCGATCATGCGGTAGAAATGGACCAGCGGTTCACCCGGTGAACCGACTCCCGGCGCGATCGGTCTGGTATCCGGCATGGGGGTCTCTCCGGGCGAGGGGGGCACGGGTGGCCGGAACCGAGGGCGCGCCCCCGATTCCGGCCGGCCCAGTATAGGCCTCGGCGCGGCCGCGCGCCCTGGTTGTGCCGGCGCGCGGCGGGTCAGGCGTCAGAGGCTGCGGGCATAGCCGCCGATGCGCACCGCGCCGGCGTCCTTGGTGGCAACCGGGGCGGCGGCGATCGAGGGGCCGTAGCCGCCGATACGCACCAGGCCATTGTCCTTGGTGGCGACCGGGGCGGCGGCGAAGCTGGGGCCGTAGCCGCCGATACGCACCAGGCCGTTGTCCTTGGCCGAAACGGGGGTGGTGATGAGCTGGGTCATGGTAGGGGGTCCTTCTGACGGGGGAGGCACAGGATCGGGACTGTCCGGCGCGGGGGGTTGTGCTCCGGTTAAGGGGAGCGTGCCGCCTGACTACGTCAGAAACGGTCATATATAACCGGCGACCGGGGCCGATCCGCAGGCCCTAAGGAAAATGGGTCTGCAACAGGAATATAAACGTATAATATCACGTCACGCAAGGATTTTTTACCGGAACGCTGCGCCCACCTCACTTAACGAATTCACGTGCGTTAACGGATAACTCACGCCCAACCGCGCTCAATCCCCAGTAGAAATCGTTCATCAAGTGCAGCCGAAGCACCGGCACCGGACAGCAAGGACACAACCGCCATGGGCCACATCACCGCCATGACCCTCAGCCCCAACGCCCCGCTCGCCGTGCTCAGCACGCCGGACCTGGTCGGCGCCCCCGCACCCTCGGGCGGCGCGGTGCTGCTGCGCGTGCTGGAAGCCGCGCAGCGCATGGTGGCCTACTGCGACAATGCCGCCGTGGGCGCGGCCGAGGATCCGGCGCTCGACATCATCGGCATCCCGGCACCCCGCCTGTCGCGTGCGCTGCGCGACCTGGTCAGCTCGGTGCACGACATGAACACCGCCATGACCGGCGAGGCAGCCTGCGCCGCCCTGGCCGCGCTGCACCGCGTGCCCGCGGGGCGGGCCACTGCGGGCGCCGGGGCCAACCGGCCTGCGCGCACCCGCCGCGCCGTCGCCGAAGCCGCCGCCTGATCCCTGCCGCACGCTGCCGGACCCCGGCCGTAATCGGCCGTGCCCGCCGCCCGCCCCGCGCGCCGGCTGCTCGCCAAGCGCGAACTGTCCAGGCGCTCTGCCCGCATTTCGGGTAGGGTCCTGGCCGGAATGGTCTCGCCTCTGTTAACCTTCGTGCGCAGCGAAGAAGCAGAAGGCGCGCTCCCCCTGGCCATCGAGTCCCTGCCGGACCCGGCGCCCCGCGCCAGGCCTGATGCCCCCGACCCCGACACCGCGGTCGCCGACCGCAAGTTGCGGCTGCACCTGATCGGCCCGATGCAGGCATGGCAACTCACGGGCGAAACCGCCTTGCCGCGCAATCGCAAGACGCGTGCCCTGCTGGCGCTCATCGCGCTGTCGCCGCGCCCCGTTGCACGCGGAAAACTGCTGGAGCTGCTGTGGCCCGGCCGCGGCGAGGACCAGGCGCGCAGCTCGTTGCGCCAGGCGCTGCACGAGCTGGGCGTGGCGATCGGCGCAGACGCCGCCCAAGTGCTGGCCGCGACGCGCGACGCCGTCGGCCTGCTGCCGCGCGCCACCTGGACCGACGCGATCGAACTGCGCCGCGCCACCACCGACCGGCCGCAGGCCCTGGCGCTGTTGCAAGGCGAGCTGCTGGAGGATTTCCCGCCGCTGTCGCCCGGCTTCGATGCCTGGCTGGCAACCGAGCGTCGCGCGCTGCGCAGCCACGCGCGCGCGCTCGCCGAGGCCGTGCTGGAGCGCCAGTCCGATCCCGCGGCGATGCTGCAGGCAGCGCAGGGATTGCTGGCGATCGACCGCGGCCATGAAGGCGCCTGGCGCGCGGTGATGCGCGCGCATGCCGCCGCCGGACGGCGCGACCAGGCCCTGGCCGCGTTCGACGAAGCGCGCCTCGCGCTCGAGGAGTCGCGCCACGCGGTGCCCTCGGCCGAGACGCTTCGCCTGCTGCACGCGATCCGCGACGACGGGATCATCATCGCGCCTGCCGCCCCGCCCCAGGCGATTGCGCCGGTGCCCGCGCGCCCGACCCGTCCGGCCCGGCTGGGCGTGGCGCCGCTTCGTGCGCTGGGCGATGGCGCTGAGGATGCGCATTTGCCGCTGGGCCTGGCCGAGGAGATCGCAACCGCGCTCGCGCGCTTCCGCTGGATCCCGCTGGTGAGCTGTTCGTCGCTGGCCGCCTTCGCCGCCGATGGCAACGACGAACAGGCGATCGGCCGCCGCTTCGAACTCGATTTCCTCCTGGGCGGCACGGTGCAGCGCGCGCAGGGTCGTGTGCGCGTCATGCTGCGCCTGTCCGACCTGCGCGCCGGCGGCGAGGTGGTGTGGGCACAGCGCTTCGACCGCGACAGCAGCGACATCCTGGCCATGCAGGACGAGATCGCCGCCGAGGTGGTGGCGCGCATCGATCCGGAACTGCTGTTGATGGAAGCCCGCCGCGCCCAGGCCCGCCCGGTGCGCGACGCGGCCGCATACGAGCTGCTGCTGCGCGCCATCCCCGCGATCTACCGGCTGGACCGCGCCGCCTTCACCGAGGCGGCCGGGCTGCTGGAAGCCGCGATCGCGCGCGAGCCCGACTATGCCGCCGCCTATGCCTGGTATGCGCTGTGGCACGTCTTCCTTCTCGGCCAGGGCTGGGCCACCGATGCGCCCGCGGCGCTGGCGCGCGCCGGCGACCTGGCCGAGCGCGCGGTGCTGCTGGACCCCGCCGATGCGCGGGGCCTGACCATCGCCGGCCACGTGCGGGCCTTCCTGCACCACCGACTGGATGCCGCGATCGCCGCGCATGACCGGGCGCTCGCGCTCAATCCCAACCTGCCGATGGCCTGGGTGTTCAGCGGCGTGGCCCATGCCTATCGGGGCGAGCCGGAGGAGGCGCTGCGCCGCATCGCGCAATACAAGCGCCTGTCGCCGATGGATCCGCACGCCTTCTTCCTGGACGGCACCGCGATGCTGCCGCATCTGCTGCTGGGCGATTATCCCAAGGTGCTCGAACTGGGTCGCCAGGTGATCGAGCTGCATCCCGGCATCAGCGCGCACTACAAGCCGATACTGGCCGCGCTGGGGCACCTGGGGCACCTGGACGAGGCGGCGCTGCTGCGGGGAAAACTGCTGGCGATCGAGCCTGGATTCACGGTCGGCGGCTTCCTGGCTGCCAGCCCCTTCGCGCGCGCGGCCGACCGGGAGCGCTTTGCCGAAGGGCTGCGCCTGGCAGGCGTGCCGGCGTAGCGGGCCTTCCCACCGCCCTTCGCGCGCGCCACGCTGCGCCATGAAGGAGAAACGCGCCATGACCGAGATCGCAGTGCTGGGCGCCGGCACCATGGGCCACGCGCTGGCGCTGGTCTTCGCTTTGGGCGGGCATCGCGTGCGGCTGACGGACAGCCATGCCGAAACCCTCGCGCGCGCCCCCGGCCTGATGCGCGCCGCCCTGGCCACGCTGCACGAGGGCGGCGAGGCGCCCGAAAATTTCGACGCCCAGGCGCTGAGCGTGGCGGTGACCTGCCACGCCTCGCTGGCCGACACGGTGGCGGGCGCCGCCATCGTGGTCGAGGCCATCGTCGAAAAGCCCGAAGCCAAGAGCACGCTGTACGCCGAACTCGATGCGCTGCTGCCGCACGACACCATCATCGCCAGCAACACCAGCTACCTTGATCCGTTCGCGCTGCTGCCGGAGCGGCGGCAGCAGCGCGCCGCGATCGCGCATTGGTACACGCCGCCCTACCTGGTGGACCTGGTCGATGTCGTGCCCGGCCCCCGCACCGATCCCGCGGTGATTGCCACGCTGCTGGACCTGATTACCGGCCTGGGCAAGCAGCCGGTGGTGTTCGGGAAATTCTTGTCCGGCTACATCGCCAACCGCCTGCAAAGCGCGCTGGCGCTGGAAATCGACAGGTTGCTGGACGAGGGCCTGGCCACGCCCGAGCAGATTGACCGCAGCATCATCCATGGCCTCGCTTTGCGCCTGCCGGTGCTGGGCCAGGTGATGAAGGCCGACTTCACCGGCTTGCCGATGCTGGCTTTGGCCAAGGCGAACCGCACCTATGATCCGCCGGTGCCGCAGGGCCGAAGCGCCGTGCTGGACGCGGCGATCGCGCAGGGCCGCACGGGAGTGATGACGGGTGCTGGCTACTACGACTGGGCTGGAGCGGCGCCGGAAGACCTGTTCCGCATGCGCGATCGCAAGCTGATGGCGATCAAGCGCGCCATGCGTGAAGCGGGCAGCATGCTGGACGCAGTCAGAAAGTAGCGATCACGCGCTGTGCTCCGTAAACCTCTCCAGCGTTTCCACCCAGTGCCGCCAATAGGCATCCGGCGCATCGTCGCCGGCGCGGCGCTTTTCGCTGAAAGTGGCCGCCCATTGCGGCCAGGTGAACAAGCCGCGATCGTGCAGTGCCAGCGCCAGGGCAAAGGCCTGCGCCTGCCACGGCGCGTCGAACGGCCGCTCAGGCTGCATCGAGATAGGGCTGCCACAGGTCGATGAAGACCACGGTGTCAGGTTCGGCTGCCGGCCCGAACAGGTCGGCGGCGGCGAAGCGCACGGTATACAACGGCTGCGGGTCCTCGCCCTGGCGTTGCGCGTTGCTGTCGGGGAACACGTGGTTGCCGCGCCGTGCATGGATGCTGCCCACCCGCGCCCGGCAGTAACGCGGGCAGCGCGTGTGGCCTGGCGTGGTCATCTCGCGCACCCGCACCTGGTCGCCCGCCGCGAAGCGGGGGGGCGGGCCGGCTTCGCGCTCGGTGCCGAAGCCGGCGGCGAATTTCTCGCGCATCGCCGGCGGCGATGGCGCGGGGCCGAAGCTGGCGCTGCCATCCAGCATGCCGGCGCGCGCGGCCAGCACTTCCAGACCCGCGGTCCACAGCCCGTAATAGGGTGTGGCCAGGTAATCGGCCGGGTGCCGGTCCTCGCGCACGAAGCGGCTGGTGTCGATGTTCCAGCGCCCGTGCAGGCTGGCGGCAAGCGTGATCGCCAGCGCGCGTGCTTCCCAGGGCGCGTGGAACAGGGGCTCGTTCCGCTCGATCGCCACGGGGCCGAAACCGTGCAGGCCGCCCAGGTCATGCGCGCCGTTCACGGGGCGCGCACCACCGCGGTGCCGATCATCGCGTCGCGCGTCACCAGGCCCGCCAACGCCGACTCGTTCAGCGCCTCGGTGCCTGCCGGCCGCTCGGGGATGACCAGGTAGCGGATCTCGGCGGTGCTGTCCCACACGCGCACTTCCTTCCCGGCGGGAAGTTCGAGACCGAATTCGCGCAGCACCGCGCGGGGTTCGGCAACGGCGCGCGCACGATAGGCGTGGCTTTTGTACCAGGCGGGCGGCAGGCCCAGCACCGGCCAGGGGTAGCAACTGCACAGCGTGCAGACGACCAGGTTGTGCGTGGTGGGCGTATTCTCGACCGCCACCATGTGCTCGCCCTGGCGGCCGCCATACCCCATCTCGCGGATCGCGCTGGTTGCATCGGCGCGCAGGCGGTCCAGATAGCCCGGATCCGTCCAGGCACGCGCCACCACCGCGGCGCCGTTGCGCGGGCCGATCTGGCGCTCGTACAGGTCGAGGATCGCCTGCAGCGTCGCGGGATCGACCAGGCCGCGCGCGGTTAGCGTGGCCTCCAGCGCCGCGACCCGCGCCGCCCAGGGATCGGGCGGCGCCTCATGGTGATCATGTGCATGGTCGTGATCGCCGTGTGGCATGGGGAGAGCTTAGCGCCGCCGCGTTGACAGCGCCACGCCGTGGCCAGAAGGTCACGTCCATGAACGATGCGGGGCTGATGGGAGCCGCGCTGGCGGTGCCCGATTTCCTGGGCGCCGAGCAGGCCGATTTCTCGCGCGCGGTGGCCTACCTGGATGGCCAATGGGGGCCGTTCGAGCAGGCGCGCATTCCGCTGCGCGATTTCGGCTTCCTGCGCGCCGACCTGACCTACGATGTGCTGCATGTCTGGAATGGCGGCTTCTTCAGGCTGGACGACCACCTGGATCGCTTTGCCGCCAGTTGTCGCGGTTTTCGCCTGAACCCCGGCCGGTCGCGCGAGCAGGTTGCGGCGCTGCTGGCCGAGGCGGTGCGGCGCACCGGGCTGCGCCATGCGCTGGTGTGGTTCGCGTGTTCGCGCGGCGTGGCGCCGATGGGCTCGCGCGATCCGCAGCTCGCCAGGAACGCCTTCTACATCTACGCCGTGCCGCTGGTGCTGCGCGGGTCGCCCGCCGCGATGCAGAAGGGCCTGGCGGCGCGTATCCATCCCACAATCCGCCGCATCCCGCCGGACAGTATCGACCCGAAGCTGAAGAACACGCACTGGGCCGATTTCACCGCCGCCGAGTTTTCCGCGCGCGATGAAGGCTATGATCTGCCGATCCTGCTCGACCGCGACAATTTCGTCACCGAAGGCATCGGCTGCAACATCATGGCGGTGGTGAACGGCGAGCTGGTGTCGCCGGCGGAAGGCTGCCTGGAAGGCGTCTCCGCCATGACCATGATGGAGATCGCGCAGGCCCTTGGCATTCCCGCGCGCTACGGCCTGTTGCACGCCGACGAGCTGCGCGACGCCGACGAGGCTTTCATGACCGGCACCAGCTGCGGCCTGTTCCCGATCACGCGCGTCGATGAGCGCATCCTGTCCAACGGCGCGCCGGGACCGGTTACGACGGCGCTGCTGAACGAATACTACCGCCGCAAGGAGTCTGGCTGGCGGATCACGCCGATCGCGTACGACTGACATTTTCCGGGGGGAGGCTTCCATGCTGCGTGCCATCGCCATTGCTGCCGCATTGCTTGTTGCGTTGCCTGCTGCGGCGCAGCGCGAGCTGACCGTGGTTGGCTTCGGCGGTGGCTTCCAGGACGCGGCCCGGAAAACCCTGTTCGAGGGTTTCACCCGCAGCACTGGCGTGGCGCTGCGGGACGACACCTATAACGGCGAGATGGCGCGCATCTACGCCATGGTGCGCAACCGCGACGTCGCCTGGGATGTGGTGATGGTGGAGGCGCCCGAGCTGGTGCGCGGCTGCGAGGATGGCGTGTTCGCAAAGCTCGACTGGCCCAGCATGCATCGCGAGCGGTTCATCCCGGCCGGCATCGCCGATTGCGGTGCCGGCGCCGTGGCCTGGGGTGCCGCCCTGTTCTGGGATTCTGCACGGAACGCCACAGGACCAGCGACCTTTGCCGAGCTGTGGGACGTGCAGCGCTTCCCCGGCAAGCGCGCGCTGCGCACGGGGCCGAAGATGACGCTGGAACTGGCGCTGATGGCCGATGGCGTCGCGCGGGCCGATGTGTATCGCGTGCTGGCCACGCCGGCGGGGCGCGACCGTGCCTTCGCCAGCCTGGAGAAACTCCGCCCGCACATCGTGTGGTGGCGCAGCGGCGCACAGCCGCAGCAACTCATCGGCTCGGGCGAGGTGGCCTATGCCATGGGCTACACGGGGCGCGTGGTGCAGGCCAATGCCCAAGGCGCGAAGTGGGCGTTGAACTGGGACACGCTGCTGTACAGCGTGGACTATTGGGCGATCGTGAACGGTTCGCCGCGCAGCGACGATGCGGCCCGGTTCATCCGGCATGTAACGGACCTTGATCCGCTACTGGAGCTGGCAAAGGTGTGGGCCGCGTCGCCCGCACATCGCGCCTTCGTGGAGCGGCCTGACCTGCGTGCCGCCAACCCGCACGCGGTGGCCACCAACGCCGAGCGCGGCCTGTTCCTGGACACGCAGTTCTGGATCGAGCACGGCGAGGACCTGGAAAAGCGCTTCGCCGTCTGGGCGGCCCGCTGAGGCGAACCGCTCCCGTGCTGCTCGTCGCGCCGCTTGCGGCGCTGACGCTGCTGGCCTTCGTGCTGCCGATCCTGCTGCTGCTGTGGCGTGCGGTCGATAATGCCGAGTTGCGTGATGCGCTGCCGCAGACCGCCGTGGCGCTGCGCGCCTGGGACGGGCAGGGCACGGCACCGGACCAGGTGCGCGGCATCATGCTGGTGGAGCTGCCCTTCGCCGCCGGCAGCGACGCATTCGGCCGGCTGACGCGGCGCGCCAATTTCGAGCGCACCGGCATGCGCGGCCAGCTTCTGCGCGCGGCTCGGACGCAGACATTCGACGAAACCTGGAACGCGCCGGAACCCTGGCAGGTGCTGCGCCACCTGGCGGCACCCGCGACGCCCAGCTATTTTTTGCGCGCGGTCGATCTCGCACGGATGCCGGACGGTACCGTCAACCGGGCCGAGCCGGACGAGCGGGTGTTCGCGAAACTCTTCGCGCGCACGCTGGGTACCGCGGCGCTGGTCGCCGCAATCAGCGTGCTGCTGGCCTGGCCCTTGGCGTTCCACATTTCCCGCCTGCCGCCGCGGGCTGCGGAAACCTGGCTTGCCCTGGCGATGATCCCGTTCTGGACCAGCGTGCTGGTGCGCACCGCCGCCTGGTTCGTGCTGCTGCAAAGGGAAGGCCCGATCAACGCGGCCATGCTTGCTTTCGGCATCATCGACGCGCCGGTGCAGCTGATCTTCACCCGCCTGGCCGTGGTGCTGGCGATGGCGCAGATGATGCTGCCCTTCGCCTTGCTGCCGATCCACGCCGTGCTGAAGCGCGCCGACCCCGCACTGGGCCGCGCCGCCGCCAGCCTGGGCGCGGGCGCAGTTCGTCGGCTGCTGTCGGTGCACCTCCCGCTTTCCCTGCCGGGCGTGGCGGCGGGGTTCGTGACCGTGTTCACCGTCTCGGCCGGGTTCTACGTCACGCCCGCGCTGGTCGGCGGGCCGGGTGACCAGATGCTGGCGAGCTTCATCAGCTTCTTCCTGAACCAGACGGTCAATTTCGGCATGGCGGCGGCGCTGGCCGCGCTGCTGCTGGCGCTGGTGTTCCTGTGCCTGCTGCTGTTGCGCCGCGCCGCCCCGGCGTTGGGCCTGCGATGACACGCATGCTCGCTCTGCTGGTGCTGGGTTTCCTACTGCTGCCGCTGCTGGCTGTGGTGCCGATTTCGCTGTCGTCCTCGGAAATCCTGGCGTTGCCGCCGCCGGGCTGGTCGTGGCGCTGGTACCAGGATTTCCTTGCCGACCCGCGCTGGCGACTGGCGCTATCCAACAGTTTCATCGTTGCCGGCGGCACGGTGGCACTGAGCGTGCCGCTCGGCACCGGCGCGGCGCTGGGCATCTGGCTTGGGGTGCCGGGGCGTGGGCTTTGGCTCGCGCTGTTCGCGCTGCCCATGGCGGTGCCGGCGGTGGTCGCGGCGCTGGCGCTCTATTTCGCCTTCGCCGCGGTGGGGCTGGGCAGTTCGCTTGCCGGGCTGATCCTGGCGCACACGCTGCTGGCCGCGCCCTTCGTCGTGGTCGCGGTGCTTGCGTCCCTGCGCGGGATTCCGCCCGCACTGCCGCGCGCGGCTGCCAGCCTGGGTGCGGCGCCGCTGCGCGTCTGGCTCAGCGTGGTGTTGCCGCTGGCGGCGCGCGGCGTCGCGGCCGGGGCGGTGTTCGCCTTCGCCATCTCGTTCGACGAGGTGATGGTGGCGCTGTTTGTCGCGGCCCCTGGCCAGTTCACGCTGCCGCGCCAGATGTTCTCGGGGCTTCGCGAGCAGATCACCCCCACCGTCTTTGCCGCCGCCACCGTGGTGCTGGTGCTGTGCGTGGCGCTGTCCCTGCTGGCGGGCCGGCTGCAAAGGGGGCGCGACGCATGATCGGCATCGATTGGGGAACCTCCCGCCTGCGGGCCTTCCTGTTGGATGGCGCCGGCCGCGTGCTGGACCGCCGCGCGACCGACGATGGCATTGGGGCACTGCGCGGCGCGGGCTTCAACGATGCGCTGGGCCGCGCCATCCAGGGTTGGCCGGAGAACACGCCGATCGTGATGTGCGGCATGATCGGCAGCCGCCAGGGTTTTTCGGAAGCGCGCTACCTGGCCTGTCCCGCTGATCTTTCCGCGCTGGCGGCGGCGCTGCTGCCGGTCAGCATCGCCGGACGCGCCGCGCACATCGTGCCGGGCCTGTCCTGCGCGCGGCCCGACGGCGCCGACGTGCTGCGCGGCGAGGAAACGCTGCTGCTGGGCGCGGCGCTGGACAACGCCACCGCCTGCCTGCCGGGCACGCACAGCAAATGGGTCACGATCGCGGGCGGCGCGGTCGAAGAATTCCGCACGCACCTGACCGGTGAGCTGTTCGCCGCGGTCGCCGACCACACCATTGTCGGGGCACTGATTCCGCGCGCGGTGATGGGCGAGAGCGACGCCGGCTTCCGCGCCGGCTTGCTGCGCGCCCGGAGCGAGCCAGCGCACCTCACCGCCCACCTGTTCGGCGCCCGCGCCGCCGTACTCACCGGCGCCCTGGCCGCCGACGATCTGCGCTCCTACCTCTCCGGCCTGCTGATCGGCCATGAGATCGCGGCCGAGGCGCCATCTGGCACGGTGGCGCTGATCGGCGAGGGGCAACTGGCGGCGCGCTACCGCGATGCGCTGCAATGCTTCGGCGCTGGCGTCAGCGAAGTGCCGGCCGACGCGCCGGCCGGGCTGTTCCGCATCGCCGGCGCGGCGGGGCTGACATGAGCGCGCTGGCCCCTTGGCTCGCGCGCTGCCCGCTGGTGGCGATTCTCCGCGGCATCACGCCGAACGATGTGGTGGCAGTCGGCCAGGCGCTGCTTGATGCCGGCTTCGCCATCATCGAGGTGCCGCTGAACTCGCCGCAGCCTGAGGAGTCGATCCGGCGCCTGGCCGGGAAATTCGGCGACCAGGCGCTGATTGGCGCCGGCACGGTGCTGAATCCCGCGCGTGTGGACGCGATCGCGCGGGCGGGCGGAAAGCTCGTCGTCATGCCGCACGCCGACGCCGCCGTGGTGCGCGCGGCCAAGGCCGCCGGGATGCTGGCGATGCCCGGCTTCGCCACGCCGACCGAGGCCTTTGCCATGCTGGAAGCCGGCGCCGATGCGCTGAAACTGTTCCCGGCCGAGGCCTTCGCGCCCGCCGTGCTGAAGGCGATGCTGGCCGTGCTCCCGAAAGCCACGCCGGTGCTGCCGGTGAGCGGCATCGTGCCGGCCGGCCTGGCAGCGTGGCGCGCCGCCGGTGCTGCGGGCTTCGGTCTGGGCAGCGCGCTCTATCGGCCCGGCGACACGGCGGCCGATGTGGCCGTGAAGGCGAAAGGCTTCATCGCCGCGCTGGCTGCGTGATAGTTTCCGCCAGCATAACGATCTGTTGGAGCACGCCATGTCGATCCGCGTTGCCACGGCACTGCTGCTGGCGCTGGCCGCATCGCCGGCGCTGGCCCAGCGCGACCAGGTGCACACCATCCCGGAGTTCCGCTTCGAGAACGGCGCCACCATGGCCGGCATGCGCGTGGGCTTCAACACGCACGGCACGCTGAACGCGGCGCGCAGCAACGCCATCCTGGTCACGCACGGCACCGGCGGCAATCGCACCAGCCTTGATCCCTATATCGGCGCGGGCCGCGCCTTCGACCCTGCGAAATACTTCGTCATCACCGTCGATGCGATCGGCGGCGGGCTGTCCAGCCAGCCCAAGGACTCGCTGGGTCCGGAATTCCCGGCCTATATGGTGCGCGACATGGTGCGGGCGCAGCACCACCTGGTCACGCAGCACTTGGGCATCACGCGGCTGCACGCGGTCGGCGGCAGCTCCATGGGCGCGTTCCAGGCGCTGGAATGGGGCGTGACCTATCCGGATCTGGCCAAGGGCCTGGTGCTGCTGGTGCCGGCCGCCAGCGCCAATGCAACGTTCAAGCTGATCGTGCAGGGCATGGAGGCAGCGATCACGCTCGATCCCGCCTGGCAGGGCGGGCGCTATACGCAGAACCCGGTGGGCGGGCTGCGCGCGGCGGCGCTGCTCTATGCGCCCTGGGTGCAGGCGGAAACCCGGTTCCAGCTGTTCCGGGGCGACGAGCTCAAGACCTATGCCGAGGCTGCCATCCGCAACACCCAGGCGTGGGACGCGAACGGCTTCCTGTGGCGCTACCGCGCCTCGGCCGGGCACGACGTGGCGGCGCCCTATGGCGGCAACCTGCAGGCGGCGCTCTCGCGGGTCACGGCGCAGGCGCTGGTGCTGCCGGGCAGCACCGACCGGCTGCTGCCGGCCGAGGGTGCCCGCGAGATCGCGCGCCTGATCCCACGCGCGACCTACGTGGAGATCCCCAGCATCAACGGCCACCAGGCGGCATCGGGCGCGCGCGACGGCTCGCCCGAGGGCGCCTTCGTGTTCCCCGCGATCGCAAGATTCCTCGACGCGCTGTAGTGGGTGCATGCGGCGATGGTGGCGCTGGCCGCTTTGGCCAGCCTACGATGCCGCGGCATAACCAACAGCATCCGATGGGGGAAGCCTGCGATGGGCAAGCATTTCGCGGCGCATGGCGTCAGCAAATACGCCGACACGCCGTATCCCGATTTCCGGATCGAGCTGCCGAAGGGTGCTTCGGAGAGTGCGGCGAAGCTGCATGGCGACGTGCTGAAGCAGCTTGATCAGATGCAGGTGGTGCACAAGCTGGCGATCGACATGCTGACGGTCGCCGACTGGGTGCTGCGCAGCGACGAGCTGCTGGGCCGGCCGAAGGTGCAGGACCGCCTGCTGGCGTGCTTTGCCATGAAGGGCCTGGCGACGGACGACAAGACAAGCTGGAACCCGATGATCCGCGTGTTCGAACGCACGCGCGCCGGGGTGGAGAAGGACCGCCGGGTGAAGTTCAGCCGGCTGACCGCGGAGTCCGCCGAGAGCGCGCCGGGTGGCAAGGCGTATGGCGCGGTGCAGCCCAGCAATGTCGGGCAGTTGCAGGCCCGCGGCTACCTGATGGCGGACGAGAAGAAGAAGGCGGTGGCCTACAACCAGGCGAAGCTCGATGGCCTGGAGTTCGACAAGGATGACAGCGCGGAGTTCATCAAGAATTCCACCAAGCGCTGGCAGGACGCCCTGGACGAGGCCAACCTGGAGTACAAGAAGGCCCTGATGCGCGACGAGAAGTTCAAGGCCAATTTCACGCCGGGTGGCGCGCCGGACGTGTTCATGGGTGGCATCAAGCTCGACATGTTCACCTTCGTGCAGCGCATCAAGGGCGGCCAGCACGAGCTGGTGGCGCGGTCGCTGATCCATGAAGGCACGCACCGCCACGCCGCGACCGAGGACCACGCCTACATGAAGCCCGACGGGTCAGGCCCCAAGACCGAGATTTCGGACTACACCGAGAAGCCGATCACCGCCGCGAACTGGCTGGAGAACGCGGATTCCTATGCCCACCTCGCCTATTGGCTGTGGAAGCACAAGAAGGAAACCGGCGGATTCTGACAGAGGCCAGGCCCCGCCTACCCGAAATCCGCCACCCGTACCGCAGGCCCACTGGGCAACCGTGTCAGGCCGTTGAACGACATGACGCCCGTGACATACATGCCGAAGCGGCCATCCTTCTTCACCGACACCACGAAGTGGCCGTAGCTCACGTCGCCCACCGGCTTGACCTTGTTCGCTGCACCCTGCGCCAGCGCGGTCTGGAATGCCTGCTGGCCGATGCCGTTGGGGTCGTAGTCGTTGGGGGCCACGCGGGCCACCTCGTTGCCGGTCAGGTCGGCGGGCTTCAGGTATTTGCTGTCGCCATCATGATAGAAATACCAGTCATTGCCGTGCTCGGTGACCACCAGCGTGCAGCCATTGACGCCGCCGGTCATGACGATGCTGCCATCCGCCACCGACTTCGGAACCTTGACCCAGCCGATGCCGGTGCGCAGCCAGGGAAAGAAGTAGTCGGTGCTGTTGTAGTTGTTGGCCGCAGCCTTCAGGTCATAGACGGCGCCAGTTGGTGCACCACTGCCGATGGTGCAGCGACCGCCTTCCACCATGCGCGCCACCTCGGTGAAGTGCTTCTCGGCCGGGCCGGTGCGATAGACGTTGTACTGGCACGCCGCGGCGGGATCGGCGCGCAGGGTCTTCAGCGACATGGCCTTGCCTCCCTGGGAAACGCGCGGGAGCCTAGGCGAAGCGCGTTAACGGGACGTATCAGCCCAGCCAGGGCGGCAGCGGCAGGCCCTTCTCGCGCAGGAAATCCGCGTTGAACAGTTTTGACGCATAGCGCTGCGCGCCGTCGCAAAGGATGGTCGCGACCGTGTGGCCCGGGCCAAGGTCGCGCGCCACCCGGATCGCGGCGGCCACGTTGATGCCGGCGCTGCCGCCGATGGAAAGCCCTTCCTTCATGCAGTCATAGACCTGCTCCAGCGCTTCGGTGTCGGACACCTGGATCGCGTCGTCGATCGGCGCCCCTTCCAGGTTGCCCGGCACGCGGCCCTGGCCGATGCCCTCCGTGATGCTGCCGCCGGACATCTCCAGCCGGCCGTGCTTCTTCCAGTTGAACAGCACGCTGCCGAACGGATCGGCCAGCACGATCTTTACGTCGGGCTTGCGCGCCTTCAGCGCCATGCCGACGCCGGCCAGCGTGCCGCCCGAACCGACCGAGCAGGTGAAGGCATCAATCTTCCCGCCGGTCTGGCTCCAGATTTCGGGCCCCGTCGTTGCCGCGTGGCCGTCGCGGTTGGCGAGGTTGTCGAACTGGTTGGCCCAGACCGCGCCCAGCTCCTCGGCCAGGCGGCGGCTCACATGCACGTAGTTGCCGGGGTCCTTGAAGGGTTTCGCCGGCACCAGGCGAAGCTCGGCCCCGGTCATGCGGATCGCGTCCTGCTTTTCCTTGCTTTGCGTCTCCGGCATCACGATCACGGTGCGATAGCCGCGTGCATTGCCCACCAAAGCGAGGCCGATGCCGGTATTGCCGGCCGTGCCCTCGACCACCAGGCCGCCCGGCTGCAGCGCGCCCGATTTCTCGGCAGCCATGATGATCGCCAGCGCCGCGCGGTCCTTCACCGACCCGCCGGGATTCATGAACTCCGCCTTGCCAAGGATCTCGCAGCCGGTGGCCGCACTGGCACGCGCCAGCCTGATCAATGGCGTGTTGCCGATCGCGCCCACCAGGCCGTCACTCACGCCGGAGAAGGGATGTGCGTTCATGACCATAGCGTTAGCATGGTCATTGCCAACACGGGAGAAGCGCCATGGCCGACGTGCCGAATGTCAGCGTGCAGGACACCGCGCGGGCGCTGCGCGAGGATCCCCGCGCCGAGATCATCGACGTGCGCACCGATGCCGAGCTGATGTATGTGGGCTTCCCCGACACGCAGGCGCTGGGCAAGCCGCTGCACGTGATCCCGTGGCAGGTGTTCCCGGCCATGGGCGTCAACCCAGGCTTCATCGACGACCTGCGCGCGCGCGGCCTGACGCCGGAGCACAAGCTGTACTTCCTGTGCCGGTCGGGCGTGCGCAGCCTGGCGGCGGGGCGGGCCGCGCAGGCGGCCGGGTTTGCGCACGCCTTCAACGTCGCCGACGGATTCGAGGGGCCGGTGGATGCCGAGGGCCATCGCGGCACAATCGCCGGTTGGAAGGCGGCCGGGTTGCCGTGGCGGCAGCGCTGATCGATGCATGGGCGGAAGAGTCTCGGAAAAGAGTGTGGCGAACGAACCGCCGGTTCACCGGGTGGACCGATTCTTTTGCGCGCGTGACCGATGCGCGCGGGCCGGCAGGTGCAATTCGGGCAGTTGACGTTGTAGGTATATTAGCCTAGTCACCGGATGTCAAGCGCCCCTCAGCGCGCGCGGATGGCAGCATGCTCCAGCCGCGACAGCAGCCGCACCACCGGCCACAGCAGCACGAAATACAGCACCGCCGCGGCCACGATGGGCGAGGCGTTGTAGGTGACGCTTTGCGCCTGGCGCGCCTGGAACAGCAGTTCCGGCAGCGCCACGACCGAGGCGACCGAGGTCAGCTTCACCACCTCCAGCGTGTTGCCGATCAGGTCGGGCGCCACGTTGCGCACTGCCTGCGGCAGCACCACCCAGACCATGGCCTGGATCGCCGAAAGCCCGGTGCTGCGCGCGGCTTCCATTTGCCCGCGCGGAATGCTCTCGATGCCGGCGCGAAGGATCTCGCCGTAGTACGACGAGGTGTTGAGGAAGAAGCCGATCGCCACGCAGGCGAAGGCCGAGATGGTGATGCCCGCGAAAGGCAGGCCCGCGTACAGCAGGATCAGCAGCACCAGCGGCGGGAAGGCGCGGAACAGATCGACATACGCGATCACCGCGAAGCGCACGGCGCGATGCGGCACGGTATAGGCCAGCGCCACCAGCACGCCGCCCAGCAGCCCCAGCGGCACCACCACCAGCGACAGCCACAGCGTCATGCGCAGGCCCGCCAGCAGGATGGGCGACGCGGCGCGCATGATCTCGATGTTGAGGAAGGTGTGCAGGAACAGGTCCATCGCGTGCCTGCCTAGCGCTGCCACGCGAAGCGCGTTTCCACCCAGCGGCCCAGCGTCACCACGGGCAGGAACAGCACCAGGTAGAGCCCAGCACCCAGCAGCAGCGGCGAGGGGTTGTACACATCCGCCATGGCGCTTTGCGACGCCGACAGGATTTCCGACAGCGCCACCACGCTGCCCAGCGCGGTGCCCTTGGTGATGCCGATGGTGCGGTTGGTCAGCGGCGGGATGGTCAGCCGCACCGCCTGCGGCAGCACCACCCAGCCCAGGGTTTCGCCGAAGGAAAGCCCGGTGCTGCGCGCGGCTTCCCACTGCCCCTTCGGCACGGCCAGGATGCCGGCCCAGAAAATCTCCTCGGCGAAGGCGGCCAGCACCAGGGAAAGGCTCAGCCAGGTGGCGGCGAAGCTGGACAGGCTCACGCCGAAATTCGGCAGGCCGAAATAGATCAGCACGATGATCACCAGGGGCGGCAGCGCGCGGAACAGATCGACCAGACCGATGATCAGCCAGTTCAGCGGGCGCAGGCCGAAGCTGCGCACCACCGCCAGTGCCAGGCCCAGCGCGATGCCGGCCAGCACGGTGACCAGCGCGAGCTCGATGGTCAGCAGGAACCCCGCGAAAAGTTTCGGCCAGGCCTGCGCCATGACCGCGGTGTTCAGGAAGGTTTCGGTGAAGTTCTGCATGGTTGTGGGGGCGTGGGGTGGGGGAAAGGGAAGCGCCCCTCACCCTGTCCCTCTCCCGAGGGAGAGGGGACCGTTCACGGATAGGCCTCGCCAGGGAGGGTCCGCTCTCCCGAGGGGTGCGGACAGGGTGAGGGGCGCTTTGGCATGCGCGCGCGCCCCATCAATGCCGATCCAGCTCGCGCAGGAATTTCCGCGTGCGGTCCTGCTGCGGCTCGCCGAACACCTGTGCCGGCGAACCCTGTTCCAGGATTTCGCCGCCATCCATGAACACCACGCGGTCCGCGGCGGCGCGCGCAAACCCCATCTCGTGGCTGACCACCAGCATGGTCATGCCGCTTTCGCGCAAGGAGCGCATCACCTGCAGCACGCTGCCCACCAGCTCGGGATCGAGCGCGCTGGTCGGCTCGTCGAACAGCATCACGCGCGGCTGCAGCGCGATCGCGCGCGCGATCGCCACGCGCTGCTGCTGGCCGCCGGAAAGCTGGCCGGGGAAACTCCCTGCCTTCTCGTCGAGGCCCACGCGGCGCAATGCCTCATGCGCGATCGCCGCCGCGTCGGCGCGGGACTTCTTCCGCACGCGCCGCAACGCCAGCATCACATTGCCCAGGGCCGTCATGTGCGGATAGAGGTTGAACGCCTGGAACACCATGCCGATTTTCTCGCGCGCATGGTTCAGGTCGGTGCGGCGATCCAGCAGGTCGGTGCCGTCCACCACGATGCTGCCGCTGTCCGGCCGCTCCAGCAGGTTGCAGCAGCGCAGCAGTGTTGACTTGCCCGATCCGCTGGGCCCGATCACGAATACCAGCTCGCGCTCGGCCACCGCCAGGTCAACGCCCTTCAGCACATGCAGCGTGCCGAAGCGCTTGTGGATGGCGCGGGCTTCCAGGATCGGCATGCGGGCAGGAAAGGTGCGGGTTTGTGCCGGCGGGTTCCCTCAGCAGCGCGGCTCGCGCGGCGTGGGGTCGTAGCCGGGCAGGCCAGGCACGCCGGTGCCGGGGAACACCACGTTCTCGGCATCGTCGGCGGCGGGCTTCGTGCCGAACCATTTTTCGCTCATGCGCGCGATCGTGCCGTCGCGCTTCATGCACTCCAGCGCGTTCTCCACCTGCATGCGCAGCTCCGCGCTGTCGCGGCGGAAGGGGGCGGCCCAGTGCGCGCGGGTTTCCTTCACCACGAAGTCGGGCACGAACAGCGGGTTGCGGCTGGCCGCGTATTTCACCACCGTGTTGCCGGCCAGGTTGGCATAGGCGCGGCCGGCGATCACCGCCTGCACCGCATCGGCGTTGCTGTCGAAGGCTTCCACCTTCCAGCCGAAGCGGGCTTCGTTGTTGCGCGCCCAGGTGTCGTACGCGCTGCCCTTGTTCACGGAAATGGTCCTGCCGCGCAGCTGCTCCATGTCGGTGATCGGTGCCGACCCGCGACGAATCCCGAACTGGAATTCGGTGAAGATGTAGCCTTCGGTGAACAGCAGGTTCTCGGCCCGCTCGCGGGTCACCGTGGTGGGCGCGGCCAGGAAGTCGTAGCGCCCGGCGTTCAGCGCCGGCACCAGGCCCGAGAAGCTCGCGCTTTCGATCACGATCTCGCGCCCCATGCGGCGCGCGACTTCGGTGAACAGGTCGATGTTGAAGCCTTCCACGCCGCCGCCCAGCTTCGGCATGGCGTGCGGCGCGAAGGTGCCGTCCACGGCGGTGCGCAGCGGCGGCTGTGCCTGCGCCAGGGCAAGTGTCGGTGCAAGAAGGGCTGCGGCCAGCAGCGTGCGGCGAAGGATCATGGTGGTGCCCCCTGGGTTCGTTGTGCGGCGCCACGGTGCCGCAGCGCCGGGGGCAGGGCAACCGGCGGCCCGCTATGCAGCGGG
>JAESGU010000063.1_pt1 | contig 85333 bp, 48 predicted proteins | sample 9266271 | NCBI WGS metagenome assembly JAESGU01 (sample SAMN15740544, study PRJNA653495) | algae metagenome | isolation source: Scytonematopsis contorta HA4267-MV1 and co-occurring heterotrophs from mud... | place: USA: Palolo Valley Trail, Honolulu, Hawaii | collected 2009-07-25
CCAATTGACTCAATCAATAGGTTCGTTTGACCAAAACAATTCAAAATTCAAACAAAAATCAAAGCGTGCCCTTAGCGCTGAGTGTGACGGAACACATCGTCTGCTTTAAAACTGATGAGCTAGTATGGGCGCCATCCTCGCGTCGCTCTTCTGTATCCTCTAAGTAAGAATTTTGAAGGCTTACACATATATAGAATTGGAGTTTTTTAGCTATACAGTTAGCAGACAGATTCAATATTTTGTTTGACTGGAAACGTTGACGGCAAGAGTATTTTTACCAATCATATTTTTGGCGAAGGTATTGAAAGAAATTACAAAATTGCGGTGACTGGCTTCACACCTAGATTAATTGCTTCAGTAACGGTATCAACAAAGATATCAATCTTGTTACCGATAATTGCCGTACCGATATCTAGGGCGGCGGCAGGAACTTGTCTACCATCCCAAAGCACTAAGGTAAAATTTGTTAACAAGGGAATTACATTTGGGTCTACTGCACACTGTAAACGTCCAACGCTCTGACCTTGGCATTTTGACTGCCATTGACCGGAAAGTGCTGCTTGCAATGTAACTCCATGCACGCCGGATGCAGGCGGATGGCAATTCGTTTCCTCCATACTGTAAAATCTAGCTTCTAGATTTATTTGGTTATCAGATGGAGGAGGCAAAGGAGTAGAGCCTGGAATGCAAAGAACCTGACCCACTTGCAAATTAGCAGCATCTTTATCTGTAAATGGGGTCCCATCTGGTTTGAGAATCTCACGCCAGCGGTTACCATCACCTAATTTTTGTTGGGTAATGGTGAAAAGCGTGTCTCCCAACTTAACAATGTATGAATTTCCACGTGTACAAGACATAAATCAACTCCAAACAAACACTTTCAAGTATTAATTGCTACGTCTTCAATCCTGGATGCTTAATGCAATACAACCCGCTATATCAATCCCAACTTATAGTCACCTTCAATTCTTCAGGCTTTTGATGTGCAATTAAACTACTTTGCTCGCACACATCATCAACTGGGAATCCATAAGCTTTATTATCTATGTTGTGAAGATGCCAAAATTGAGCATAATAATTAGCAGGACTATTTTTGTAATACTCTTCTGGTTTACAACTATTTACTGGATTCTCTAACATATGCCTGTTAAACATGGCGCTAATTCTAGCTTGAATTAGCTGTTGAATCGCATCGCCTGTTGTAAATACTCCATTACATCTAAAAACATCTGAAGACGTAGGATATTCTATTGTATATTTTGCATCAGGAGAATTCGTTTTGGTAAAAGTAAAGACATTATTTTCTACTTTTCCTATAAACGTTCCCTGTGGAATTGTCACTTGAAGTTGATTTGAGGTGTAATATTGCCACATATTACGAATATAATCATCGAAATAGTTTGCATAGCCACCATTAACGAAGGCGCCTCTAAATGGCGATACTATTCTATATGGCGCCTGAACCAAAGATTTAAACTCATCTGGCACAGTATTAGTGTATTCACTAAATAAAGTACTCCTTGATTCAGTGATACCAACTTTTTGTGAGCCATCAGATGCGATTAACTCAATAATCATGGGAAATCCAAATTGGTCTACTTGAGTAGTATTGACGTAGCAACCTGTATTATCAATCGTAAACTCTACAAAATCAAAGTACACGTCTATATTAGGATCGGATGGATTAGCCGGGTCTGGACTAACAAGGTCTTGCCCATTATTGACAACTCTAAGATACATTGGCGAACCGAGACTAATATAGACTCTACCCCAATACATAGGTGGAACTTCTATCTCAGAGATATCATTAAGAGTATGTAAATAATTACACCAGTTTTGCCCATTTTTAGTTAGATGACCTGGTGCATCATTATCGCTATCATTGCATGGAATTAAGTTGCCGCTTTTATCAACGTGACAAAATTGACCTGATGTATTTTTACCAGTAATTGCAAAGTAAATCTGATCTGAGGAATATTTTTGGTTTGTATTGTTGATCAATGAAAATTTCATGATGTTCCTCCTAATTGAGTAAGTTAACGTATGTAGAGACGTTACATGTAACGTCTCTACAGAGGTTTCACGTTTCGCAATTCTCTTAACCGAGCAGTATTGGGTCTACTTGGTTCAGACGTTTTATTCAGCAGTAGTTAAACCTTCTGTTTATACTGACCCTGGTCATCGAGATACCAAATACCGTAGTGTCCCTCGGCGCCATTTGGTCCTTGCCAAGGGGTATCTTCTTTGTTGACGTTGCTTTTCCAAGGTTCGTCAATTGCCTCAAACAAGTAAGTAATTACACCTTGCTGTGATGCCCAGTTATCTATGGCTTCAAAGTATGCTAGAAGGTTATTCACGTTATTGTCAGTGTTGTTGAAACTAATACCCTGTGAAGGCCAACCAGTCTCGCCAATCATTACTTCGCATTGTGGGTTGATAGGGGCAACTGCTGACTTGATTGTATTAAAAGCTTCGCCCACGCCGTTTACACCGTCTTGGGGAGTAGGTGCGTTTTGACCAGGATAAAGATTGCACTGAATAAAATCGCAGTTTTCAATCAGTGTCTTAAGCTCGTTGTAAAATGGGCTGCTTGGATTAGCAATATTTCCAAAGGTATGCGAGCGGACACCAACTTTGATATTTAGGTCATGGGCACTCTGCTTATTAGCTACAATCATTGCGTTAACTTCATTAGCTGTTTGTGCGTCAACAACATATTCGTTAGTAAAAATGAATGAAGTTACTGTGCCAGGAAATACAGCGTTTGCCGCTTTAGCCGCAGAAAATGCTCCTTGTATTTCTGCTTGTTGCAGTTCTGGATTTGACTGTTGATAAATACCCTGAGCTACCTCAATTACAATTTGACCGCGAGCTTGGTTTAACTGGGCAGCGGAAAGAGCAACACGACAGTTAGAATCAACTTGATCCCAAGACGTTGTTGGTGGGTAATATCCGGCATACCCCATACCGTAAGTGCTGATTTTGGTAAATTTGGATGCAATAACCTCTAACATACTCACAATATCTTGCTGGCTGTAAGAGTTCCACTGCGGGGTTGTAGCTTCTGGAGGTGTTCCTGTCCAGTGACCAACATAAGGTTGAAAGGCGATACCGAGAAATTGAGACATAATAGTACCTTGTTGAATTGACCTTGTTGAATTGTTGAATTTGAATTGTTGAATTTGAATTTGGTTGACTTTTTGTCAAGAACATTTTGCCATCGGCAGGTGGTTCTAAAGTTTCTCAACCTCGACCTGCTGCATTGAAGTCTTTTGAAACGATACCCAAAGTAGCAAGTCCACCAGTTGCCACATATTTACAGAGTTTAACTAAAGTTGATTGCTCACCACCAAAGGTTCTAGGTGAGAATGCTACAAAGCCAGTAAAGGAGAGAATTATTCCAATCGCTGTGGTTTTCCAATTTTTGATGAATGCTGTTTTAATGGGTGCAGATGTTGAATTTTCTAGAGAATTTTCTAGAGAATTTTCGGGTAGTGGATTAGAAGATTCTTTTGATTGTGACATGTTTTATTTCCTGTTGTATGAAGAATAGACATCTCCAGAAATTGAATATTAACCTTTGCTACACAAGGTTTTGAGTTTCTTTTTTAGAGATGTCTAATGTGTAAACTTAATAGACTCAAATTTGTGAGTTTTTTTTGCTAGCCGCAGTCGTTAGAAAACAGGTTGTCCATTAAAGTTACCTACCGGATTGTAGTGACAAACTAGGACATCGTTGCCATTGCCACTTGCAAAACCACACCCAACTTCTGTTGTATCTCTCCAAACAGCTTGAGTATAATGACCCACATCTGCCCAGTTCCCGGTACTAGAGACATCAGGGAAAATACCGTTGATGAAATACTGCTTTTCAGCACCCCACAAATCTACTAGCTGAGTGACGGAAAGAGAATTGTTAGGACATTGTGCTAGGTTTTCTCCAGCTTGGCTGTGTTCAAAAGTTCCAGTTTGCGCCAAGTGTTCTGCCCACTGTTGGGCACTTGCCACTAAATTTTCTGACCATTGCAGTGGCGGAACCCCCACTTCGGCTCTATAGTTGTTGTGAGCATTTAAAATCTCTTCTGTGAAAGCCATAACTTTAATTTCCTTCTTTGTAGGTTAACGTAAACGGAATTTAGATGTTTAATGCCAACTAATCCCAACTAATAGTGACTTTCAATTCCCCAGGATTTAGATGTTCAATTAGAGTACTTTGCTCGCACACATCATCAAATGGAAATCCATAAGCTTTACTATCTATGCTATGAAGATGCCAAAATTGAGCGTAGTAATTACTAGGAGCAATTTTATAGTACTCTGCTGGTTGACAACTGTTAGCTGGATTCTCTAATACATGCCTGTTAAACATGGCACTAACTTGAGCTTGAATTGCCTTTTGAGTTCCATCACCTGTAGCAAATACGGAGCTACATTCAAAAACTTCCCAAGATTTAGGATAGTTTATTGTATATTTTTCTTCAGGTGAATCGGCTTTGGTAAAAGTCAAAATATTATTTTCGACTTTTCCAATAAATGTTCCCTGTGGTATTGTAATTTGAAGTTGATTTGACGTGTAATACTCCCACATATCGCGAATATAATTATCGAAATATGTTACGTAATTGCCACCATTTGCAAAACCACCTTTAAATGGCGATACTATTCTGTATGGCGCCTGAACCAAAGATTTAAACTCATCTGGCACAGTATTAGTGTATTCACTAAATAAAGTGTTCCTTGATTCAGTAATACCAACTTTTCTTGAAAATTCATCACTTCCCGTTAATTCCATGACCATTGGAAATCCAAATTGGTCTACCTGAGTAGTATTGCCGTGAAAGCCTCTATCATCAATGGTAAACTCCAACCAATCAAAGTAAACGTCTGCATTGGGGTCAGATGGATTAGCTGTATCTGGTTGAACAATACCTTGTCCGTTATTGACGACTCTCAAATACATCGGTGAACCCAAACTAATATAAGCTCTACCCGAATTAATAAGTGGAACTTCTATCTCAGCAACCTCATTGATAGTGTACAAATAATTACACCAGTTTTGTCCATTTTTAGTTAGGTGATTTGGTGCATCATTATCGCTATCATTACACGGAATTAAGTTACCGCTTTTATCGAGGTGACAAAGTTGACCGGATGTATTTAGACCAATAATTACAAAGTAGATTTGGTCGGAGGAATATTTTTGATTTGTGTTGTTGTTGAACGAAAATTTCATGATAATTCAAGCTCCATAATGTTGTCAGTTTGTACGGTATAGCTTTGAGAAAGCGTTTGGATTATAATCTTTTCTCAAGCTTCTCTATTGTTATTAGTCAGAACCAGATATTTTTTCCGCGAGACACTCAGATTTTTTTAGCAAAACTTTAAATATAAGCCTGTGAGAAAAGAAACAAAATATGCTGTCCTTAGACGCAAGGACAGCATATGTTATGGCTAGCTAGTATCTAACATTTAGTAGATTTTTCAAGGAACCTTTGCCTTCTTCACTTTTTTGTGACATTCTGAAACTCATAGTCGTATTCATCTTTTTTAGTGAATGCTGGGACGATTAAAGCTTTATCTGTTGCCCAGCGGATATTTGAAGTTATGTCTGAACTAATAGAAAGTAGAGTTGAACTTGGAGGAGAGTCTAGATTTGCCTCACAGATTGCCCACAGGTCAAAACAGTATTCTGGATTTGCCAGGTAGTCATAAGGTATATAACAGTAGCCACCATGACCCCAACTTTCTGACCATGAGTTGCGAACAATAAATACTTGATAGTTATCTGAATAACCCACGCAAAGCATCGCGTGATGACCATGTACCTCTAATCCTCCTTCACTATTTGGATCTGGCATAGTCACCCAACCAGACTCATTTACTTGTTGAAAAGAATTGAACAATTTGATTCCGAATGCGAAAGGATAACCATTGGCCAAGAAGTTCTTCATTGTGTACAGGTCAACAGGTAACTGACGTGCATCCTTAATAATGAAGTTTTTTGCTTCTTGATAAGCTATTTGTGAAGGTTCTACATCAACTAGCTGGGGTTCGTAAGACCAAGTTGCTTCACTACAAACTCCTTGTTCTGTCATTACTGTTACGGAGGTAGCAATGGAACTACCTCTATCGCCCTCGATGTTGTCACGCTTGCGAGCGTTATAATAAATAAACAAACGGCTAAAGTCATATCCGCCGTATTGTCTGTTAACTAAGTATTCACAAGCACCAGCCAGAGTGTTCGCAGTACAACTACCAATTTGTCCTTGGTCTTCAACTGTAGGCATATAACCACGTAAATCTGCTTCTGGAGGAAGTTCTGTTGTAGTTGGGAAAATATTAGTCAGCTTTTCTGGTGTTTTTCCGGAAGGAATACAACCATTGACGAACAAACGTTTGCCTGTTGAACGTTCTACGAGGTAATAGTTCATTTTTTTAATTCCTTGGTGACTAGATTTATTTAGCAATTAAGAAGCTTCTGTTCTGTGTTTGCTTCTCTATTTGTATTAGTCAAACCTAAAAGCTTTTTCCACAATTTCTAAAATTATTTGGCTGAGAATATCTATGGCTGTATATTGTGGAATGGGCATCCTTGCCCGTTCTATTACAGCATTGCATCAATGCAGGTGAACTGGACTAGTGGTTCATGTCAAAAGTTTTGGTAGGTTGACTTCTTAAAAATCTTCCTTTGCGTCCTTTGCGTTCTTTGCGGTTCGTTTATCCAATACCCCAAAATTAATGACACGAACTACTAGCATCTGCAACTATGAGATGTTCAAGTCTCATAAAATATACCCGTATGTTTTAGAATGTAATCTTTAACTGTTGCTATATTTCGTTGGAAGAAGCTACTGATAGATTTCAGCGATATTTGGTATTCCTTGCTAACTTCTTCTAGTGTTTTATCTTGTAATCTCAATAGTAAAACTTGCTGCAAAGAAACTTTATTGCCGTTTTTACTCTCTAACACAAGACCCTCTAGCACACCTTCAGGGTCATGTTCAACACACTCTAACACCAGACGATAGTCTTCATGTTCGTATTGTTTTGAATGAAGATTATCTATATACTCTTTATCAGTAGTTGTTTGTCCCTCACCACAATTGTTTTCAGCATTTAAGCTCACGATTTCTATTTTGTTCCGCTTTGATTTATGAATTTCATAATACGTAGTACGAAATTTATACAAAAGGGTTTGATTAACCCAAGCCATTACTGAACCACGGTCAGGGTCGTATATTTTAATTTTCTGAACAATGTATACAACGGTATCTGCCAGCGCTTGAGAATATATATCTTTATAGTCAGGTAAATTTTGCCACTTGCAGAACTTGTTCAACTTTCCACTTTTCTCTATCTTTAGGAATAACTTATCGATTGCTCTATGTCTTTCTCTAACCTTAAGCGAAGGTTGTTGAATTTTCGTAACTAGCTCGCGTAGCTCTTGGTCTAGTTGCTTCGTTTCTTGAATTAAGTTGGTCATATTTTGCAACCTCTCTTTCAACTTCATTTGTTATTTGGAGTATTGCTCGTACTTCATCTCACAACCAAATATCCCACTCAGCCAACCATGTTCATAAAATTATTTTACGTACAAGCACATAAATAATCAATAAGTCTAGTTGCTTTTAATACATATATTTTTCTGGTTTGATTAGTAAAGTAATATCTCGTGTCTTTATCTCTGAAAACGCTAGTATTAAGTAGCGCACAAACGAAAAAATTCAGCTTAGTAATTTTGCCTGTGAAAAAACGCAGCTACTAATTTCACAAGCAAGCTCAGAAATAATTTAAAATGGGGTTGGAAATGCTTGTAAAAATTTTTTAACGCCTGGGAAGCTTAACTTCCAAGCAAAAACCCCTATTATTAAGAAAATATAAAGAAATTTTCTGTGAGTTAAGTTAATTGAGATTATGTGCAGTGGTAACCAAGATCAAAAAGGTATCGGACGTAGATATGCCTAACTATGCCAAAGAAAAGAGAGGCAAAGAACGTGCCATATGCCTTGTTGAAACACTATTGAGACTTGTTTATACTGACCAAAGTGTAGATATGAACAACTGGATGCAAGGAAAAGTTCAAGTAAAATGGACTTCTTCGGACATTTTACACGTTACCGGAACTATTAAAGATAAAGGTGGTAAGGATGTTGAAAGCGGTACGACATTAGATAATTTACTCGAATTAGTAAAACACTATAAATGTGATAATCATAATTTATTTAATAAGAGAACATCTGAACGAGACGGTCAACCAACCGAAAGCAAACCTATCGATGATATACGAGGTGCTATTAACCTTTTAAAAGATGGTTACAAGCTTTTAGAAGATGCAAGACTTAACGGTAAAGCAAAAAATAGTAAGTATTGGAAATTCAATATCTTGATAGAAAACAATAATGCTCAAAAAAAGACGCTAAAAGATAATCTAGAATTTGTAAAAAAACACTTGGGACTATCCTCTATAGATGCTCAAGATTCTGACAGGTTAACCACAGATGCTGAGGATGAAATCCAATCTATAAATGCAAGTACCAATATAGATAATGATACAGTGAAAATTTTATTACGCTCATTGAACTGTGAAAACCATAAGCATCTTTTTAAACAACAAATGGGAAATGCGGAAGAAGGATTTTTTCTAATTCAGGCAGAAAGAGACGTATATCCTTGGTTATTATGGGTTTTAGAAGAAGACATAGCAGGTTTAGAAACAGCAAAACCAGTTAAAGTAAAAATTGACTGTTGGGATTTTGCTAAAGAGGAATCTAATAGTTTATGGTTAAAAATAGGAAATGAGATAGGATTAAATAGTAAGTTAAATTCAAATATAAAAAATGAAGTAATTAATACTTTAAATGAATTTTACAAAACAAAAACTGTCATTATTTCTATAGTTAATCATAATTGCTTCACACAGAATGAATTAGAAATTTTTTCTAATTTTTATAATGAATTATGTAGTCAGATGACTTTTTTTAGAAAAAAAACTAAATGTTTACTCTTATTTTTAATACAAACAGAACAAAATACTATTGAGATTATTCAAAAAGTAAAAGGACTTACCTCACTGAAATTAGAACAAATACCACAAGGTGAAGTAAACATCTGGTTAGTGAATATGCAAAATAAGAAATTAGATAAAAAAATCAATTTTGAGGTTAATGAGGAAGTACATGAAAAAGTTGCTAATTTTCCAAACGCACCTTATAAGGTAATTCATAATATCTGTAGACTGGTGTTTGAAAAAGATATGGTTGATTTTGAAAGTTATTGGAAACATTGGAGATAAGTTAAGAATATGAGTAATACAAAAGAATTAGATTATCAATACACAGGAGAATTCCAACCTGACGAAGAAACTAAAGACTCAGAAGGACGGGTGTATTACCCCTACATACCCAGTTCCGATTTAAAAGAAGCAGTAAATTTAGCAATCGAACTCAATCGACCATTACTATTAGAAGGGGAACCCGGTTGTGGTAAAACTCGTTTAGCTACGGCAGTTGTCTATGAATTTACGCAAAAATATTTAAAAAAGTCAGAAAATCAAAACCAGGAAAATCAAAATAATACACAAGAGTGGTGGCCTTACTATATCTGGAATGTTAAATCTACAACGCGCGCTCGTGATGGACTTTACAGGTATGATGCTGTTGCGAGATTGCGGGATGCTCAATTAATGGGAACTAACCCACAGCAATTACAAGAATTTCTGGGAGTGGATGAGACTGAACAATTAAAGGAACGGCTAAAGAGTAAGGAAAATTATAGGGAATTGCAACCTTTGGGTAAAGCATTAGATAACCCTGATTATCGTCCAATTTTGTTAATTGACGAAATTGATAAAGCAGATAGTGATTTTGCTAATGACTTATTACTAGAATTAGAAGAATTGCGTTTTGAAATTCCAGAAACTGGAGAGACATTTCCAACCCCAAATAACAAACCAATTATTTTTATTACAAGTAATCGTGAGAAACCTCTACCTGAAGCGTTCTTGCGTCGTTGTTTGTACTTTTTTGTTGATTTTCCTGAGAAGGAACGATTAGAAGATATTATTAAACAACGTTTTGGTGAAAAAATGAAGAAAAAAGAAAAACAAAAACTAGTTGAAAAAGCTATAGAACGTTTTTATGAAATTCGCAATAGCCTAGAAAATGTTCCTGGAATTAAACAACCAGGGACAAGCGAATTTATTGATTTTCTCACTGCTCTTCTAAATAAAGACGATGTTAAACAAGCACTAAACGATTTAGACGATTTATCTAATAAATTACCTTTATTGGGAACACTATTGAAAACGAAAAATGCTCAGAATCGTATTCAAAACAAATAGAAAAAATCAACTTACCCAAACATAACTTCTACCATTTACATATGAAGATACACATTATTATTCTTAGCCCCCCTTATTAAGGGGGGTTGGGGGGATTTAATTATATGCCACTTCATATAAAATCAGTATTACGTTAGTGCGCCACGCACCCTACTTTTTAAATAATAATATGAATAACCCTGAATATGTCAACATCGATTCGCTATTATTAGATTTGTTCCAGAAATTGCGCCAAGCTGGAATGGCTTTAACGCTGGAACAGTATGAATTATTGCGACAAGCAGTTAATAAGGGGTATGGTTTAGGCGGATGGAAAGATATAAAGCGCGTTTGTCGGTTATTGTGGGTTAAACCCAGCGCTAATTATGATGCTCGTATTTTTGACCGTGCGTTTGAAGATTATATCCAGCAGCATCATGCCAAAATTCCTTTAGAGACTGAGCCAACACCAAAAAATATTCCTTCCATCCCCCCTGATAAAAAAACACCATTAAATCTTCCCAAAATTCCACCCAGAAAATCCAAGAATGCGGGAATGCCATCAAAGAAAGCAGAAAGCGAAAAGGAAGTTCTAGGTGCTGTAAAAACTTCTTCAACAGATACAAGTAATAATTTTAACTTTACTCCTAAAGATTTCCCGATAAACTTGCGCGATGTCGAGGTAATTTGGCGCCTATTAAAACGACCAGTACAAATTGGGAGGGAGTATGAATTAGATATTGATGCAACGCTTGAGCTAATTGAGCGCGAAGATTTTTCTAGTGACGTGATAATGCGACCAGTCAGAATTCGTCGAGCCGAACTTTTGTTACTAATAGATGATAATTTGGCGATGATACCATATTTTAGTGCATTTGAGCCTTTTATTCAGGCAATTAATGAAGCTCGAATTACCCCTGCCAGCATATATCGGTTTACAAGTTATCCTGACGAATTTTTGTACTATTGGCATGATCCAACGAAAGCCGAAGTAATAACTAATCTATTGCCCAAATTACACCAGAACCGTACAATTGCCTTAATTATAAGTGAGGCAGGCGCCACAATTGGCACTTACAGCGAACAACGAATCAACGGAATATCAAAGTTTTTAAGTATATTATCTCCCTGCGTTCGCCAATTAATTTGGCTCAACCCTCTACCATCTGAACGGTGGCAGCAAACTTCTGCTTGGGAAATACACAAAATACTTGATGGCAAAATGTTAACCTATGAACCCGCTGGTTTACAAGCGTTAGCAAAAGAAAATCCACAGGGGAGTATGATTAAAATATGGTCAACCTATCCCCATCCGTAACCCAGCCCAGCAACAGAGAAGATTTAATAACTCGTCGTATTCGGGTTGTGGAACAACGCTATGGGACAGAAACTCTGCTTTTAGCTTACCATGCTGCTTTCCCTCTTACCATCACTTCAGAACTTCTTTACTGTCTGCGCGAAAAGTTTGTTCCATGTCCCTGGTACGCTGTTGCGGATGTGTTGCTATCGGGGTTATATGAAACTATAGGTTACGACCTGTATGAAATGGATGGAGAAACAAGAGATGCTTTACTTCGCCGTTTAGAAAAAGAGTGTGGGAAAGACAGACTCTCGAAACTAGCTGATTTTATGTCTCAGTACATTTTCAATCGCTTCAAACAAAATGATAGTGACTATCGCTGGACACCCTTAGCATATTTTATTGCAGATGGAGAGTATGTTAATGCCATCAAGCAAAAATTGCGAGAATTAATTGCCTCCTCACCTGAAGAACATATCAAGTGGCAAAAATTGGAAGAAAAATATGCCGACTTATTATCGCAGAAAGGTTTTAAACCGATAATATTAAAAGGCGAGCAACCCACGGATGATATAGAAGAACTCGCTAAAGTAATGGGAGTCGAATTAAAACCTTTTGAATTCAACGTAGCATATATCACTTCAAATACCAGCCTAGGTGATGAACCAGAGGAAGAACTACAACATGAAGAGTTTGAAACCGTAACTGTAGATACTCGTGGACAAATAATTAATCGAAAACAAAATCAAGCATACTATTATATAGAGTATTTAGGTGAAGAAGCAGGAAAATCAGCACCCTTGGGAATAGACATGGTAGCAATTCCCGGAGGAACCTTTAAAATGGGGGCGCCGAAAAGTGAACCTGGATATGATGAAAGTGAAAGTCCCCAGCATCAAGTAACCGTACAGCCTTTTTTTATCAGCAAATACCTTGTAACTCAAGCACAGTGGCGATTTGTTGCCCAACTACCCCAGGTAAACAGCGAACTGGGACCAGACCCATCTAAATTTAAAGGCGATAATTTACCCGTTGAGACAGTTTCTTGGTACGATGCCGTTGAATTTTGCGAACGCCTTTCAGGGTATACAGGCAGAACCTACAGTCTACCCAGTGAAGCTGAATGGGAATATGCTTGCCGCGCGGGTACAACTACACCGTTCTATTTTGGCGAGACAATTACAACAAAACTAGCTAACTACAACGGTAAACAAACTTATGGTAATGCTCCTAAAGGTGAATACCGAGCAAAAACAACGCCTGTAGGAGAATTCCCACCTAATGCTTTTGGACTGTACGATATGCACGGAAATGTGTGGGAGTGGTGCCTTGATGATTGGCATAATAATTATAAAGGGGCGCCGACGGATGGTAGAGCTTGGTTTGATAATAATGATAATACTTCTCAAAAAAACAAATATACTGTTATGCGGGGCGGTTCGTGGTTCAGCAATCCCGAGTACTGCCGTTCCGCGTTTCGCTACGACCCTTTCGCGGGGCGCGACAGCCACGACTATGTCGGTTTTCGTGTTGTGTGCGGGGTTGGGAGGGTTCTTCGGTAGCCCTTTATACTTTAGTCTTTTTGCCCTTTGCGCTTTTTCTTTTTTACTTTTTTCCGCCGTTAGGCGGTCGATTTTTTCTGCAAAATGTGCTTATTTACAAACGCCAACAAACGCCTAACTTACGTTAAATTTAACTCATGTACAACGCTGGCGAAGGTATTAAAACTAGATATGCCTAACAAAGGAGATACAAACAAACAGCGTGCCCAATGCCTTGTTGAAGCTTTACTAAGGCTAGTTGATACTGACCAAAAAGCAATTCAAGTAACCTGGAATTCTCCAGACACTCTCAAAGTTACCAGCACCATTAATGAAAGGGGTACAACATCAAAAGATTTGTTCGAGTTAGTACAACGAATTAACCCTAATTTATTTTCTCAGGTTGAACATGTACGAGGCGCCATTCATCTCTTAAAAGATTTTGGGCTTTTAGAAGATTTAAGGAGTGCCAACAATTCACCCTACTGGAAATTCAATATCAAATTCAATAATGGTTCAGGGCAAGACAAGACGCTAGAAGAGAATCTGCAAGACTTAGAAAATCACTTAAATAAAAATCAATTAAATGAAAGTACCAAGTCAGATAATCAAGTAAACATTAAGCGTTATCGGCAAACAGGAATACATTTTATTGAAAATTTGGGTAATGGAGTTGAGCTAGAGATGGTGTTGATTAAAGGTGGTACATTTACGATGGGCGCCCCTGAAACAGAAGAAGGTGGCTGTGATATTAGAGAACGTCCTCAACACGAAGTCACACTTGAGACTTTCTTTATGGGAAAATACCCCATTACCCAAGCACAGTGGAAAGCAGTAGCAGCATTACCCAAAGTTAACCAAGACTTAAAAGAATACTCCCGTCTTAAAGGCGATGACCTACCAGTAGAAAGTGTAACCTGGTACAATGCAGTTGAGTTTTGCGACCGCCTTACCAAGCATACAACAAGAAAATATAGTCTTCCCAGCGAAGCCCAATGGGAATATGCTTGTCGTGCAGGAACAACTACGCCGTTCCACTTTGGTGAGACAATAACATCGGAACTAGCAAATTATGATACTAGAGCAACTCCCTATGATCCTTCTGAAAGGCAGCTAATAAAAATAACACCTGTAGGGAGTTTTGACGCAGCTAATGAGTTTGGACTATACGATATGCATGGAAATGTGTGGGAATGGTGCCTTGATGATTGGCATGATAACTATGAAGGGGCGCCAACAGATGGTAGTGCGTGGCTTGATAATAATAATAATACTTCTCAAGAACAAAAAAATACTGTTCTGCGGGGCGGTGTATGGTTCTTAAAAGACTTTAACTGCCGTTCCACGTTTCGCATGAACCACGTTCCAATGATGAACCTCTACGGCTACGCCAATATGGGTTTTCGTGTTGTCTGCGGGGTTGGGAGGGTTTTTCAGTAGCCCTTACATAGCAAAGGTTTTAGTTCTATTCAGCAAATCATACATATTTTTATTGTTCGATAGTTTTTAAGCAACTGAGTCAAATACCTGTTGTGCGGTTAGGTTTAACTGTGGGAAAGTAGGAGATACTATCCGGTTGTTGCCTGTAAATGGTGTCATTTGGTACTCACCATCAATCAACTCACATACAAAAATGGTACGAACTTTGGGATTACCAATAAATTTACGACCGCCCAATGCAGCGTAGTCAGCAATCCAATATTCAGGAATGCCCATTTTTTCATAGTCACCAAACTTCCTGTAATAATCGTCATCCCAGTTTGTGCTGACAACTTCTACAACCAGGGGTATAGATACAGGAGAGCATAAAATCGGCTGCTTATCCCAGAGTGCTTCATTTTTAACGTTGTCGTAATTTTGTACTAAAATATCAGGAGAATAGATAGTTTCGGTTTCTGGTATTTTTACAAACCCTGTTTTGGGTATGCGGTATGGTAATCCCATTTGCATAAATTGAAACGTAATCTGTGCAGCCAAAAAGCCTACTACGCCTTCGTGTTTACCAGTTGGGGGCGCCATTTCAACAATTACTCCATTGTGTAACTCGTATCTATTGGGTGAATTTTCGGGATACCTATTGATAAAGTCATCAACGGTATGCGGTTTTAGTTCAGGTAGGGTTTGAGTCATAAAAATTACCAGTAATAGTTAACTTATATTTGTAATTTTAGCTTGAATCGACAGAAGCCCCACGCCATAATTTTAATTTGGCGTTGGGATGAATGGCGAGGTAAATAACGATTCTTCCTTTGAGCGAAGCAATGCATGTCTTTGAGTTATTTACCAAAATATTCTCAAAGTCAAGAACTCCTGCATCCTTGTTCGCATATACCCACTCTCCTTTTTATTGATTTAACTTTGTTGATATTTACTACTTTATTTTTTACTCCTGGGTAGTTTGCTAGCTTTACACCTGTCCCCAAATTTTGCATACCGACAACTCGATATACTTTATCTTCAAATTCAACATAATCATCAGGACTATATTTGTAACATAATTTCTTAATCCGACGTTGACCTTTAGACACTTTACATTCTCGGTAAACCCTTAAATTTTCACCATTTAAATTCTTATTCCTTTTTCGTCTCCCTGAAAATAAAATACTCCCTGAAACTTTTTCACCTGTCCTTGAATCAATGTATTTTGCATCATAAAACTGCGACATTGAGCGTTTATTCCTGCGTATTTGTTCTAACATTAATGGCTCGGTTCTAATTTGAGTAGTGCCCCCAGCTATTACAAACGCATCGTTATGATGGGTTTTCGGTAATTCTAATTTTTCGCGATAAAACTTAGTTTCATAACCATAAGCTTGCTCTGCATTAAAAGCATCTAACAATTTACGATAAATAGTAGACATAAAAGTTTCTGGTTTGAAAGATTTAGTTTTTGGTTCCCACCCAAACAAAAACTTACCTTTTTTATGATTTGCTGGAGTATGACACTTGTCACAAAGAGTGATTAAATTGCCTGGCCTATTGCTTCTATCTGGTTTTTTCTTCCAATACCCTATATGATGAATCTGTAGGACATCACTTTTCCCTTTACAATCCGGATTTTGACATTTATAGTTATCGCGATGTCTAATGTAGCAAGTTAAATTGTAGTAACCTAATTGCTCTCCCTCTTGATATCCTTTACCTTCTATGTCTAAGTTCTGGATTTTTTGGATGTCAAACTTTGCAGTCTCAATAATAATTTTGCTGATTGGTAATCGCGATTTGATACGCTCAATTAATTTTATGTGAGCATCAAATTTATGTTGAATTGATGGAGCAATCCATCCTTCTAAACGTCTACGATTGTCGAATCTTTTTATACGATGTCTTAATCTATTTCTTCTTTGGGTGCGATAATTTGAACGCTCAGTAATGCGCTCAGACACACCTTCTAAGAGTTTTAATTCGCCACCAATTAACTCTGATTTTTCAGTAATTACACTAAAACCAATATTCTCATAACCAGCGTCAATACCAAGAGTTACTTCTTGTTTATATCCGCTAGAACCATAAATTAATTGGATAGTAAATGGGTCACGCCCAATAATTTTAGCTTTTTTGGATGATAAAAGTAACCTCGCTTTACAAGGCGTTGTTGGCATTAAAGGTTGTCCGTGTTTGTTGATAACTAAGACTTTCATGTTTTTATTTGTAATTGAACTAATAAAAAGTTCATCCCTTACGGGTGGTTTTCTATGCCAAAGTTTTACCAGGTTTTTATCAGCAACACTTCCCCTCTACCTGTAAGGATGTTTAATCACTGACCGCAGTGTCACGGGACTAGAAAACGGCTCGCTACACTTATATCCCGGAGTGCCTATATCATTCTGGCAAACGTAGCAACCCTTGCATAACGAGTTACTGAGGCTAATGACGAGCTTCAATAAGTTGTCTTCTAGAAGCCCACACTGTACCGCAAGCGGTCAGTGTGTGGAGTCGTCACTCATTCTCCTTGTTTAGCTATGCGGCACCTTTCGTTTTCGCGTAACTCATATCTTGCACCTACCGAATAAACCCAGAAAATACAAATAAATTCTGTAAAAAGGTGACAATAAATAATCATCATAGTTTAAGTAAGGGAAAGTTAAAAATAAACTATAAAACAAAGTACTATTACGTAAATACATCTGTAAGCGCTCTATTGTAGGGACTGCGATTACATTTCAAGATTTGCTATGAGGACTCAAAACATGAGAAAAAGGGCGTTGAAATGTATTTTGAATAAAGCAAGAAAAAAATGGAATCTATTCTTGCCCACGCCCAGAACTTAGTGTACACCTTACTATCTTTGATGCCTTCTACATACCAACAAAAAAATCTGGAATCTATGTTGGGGTTGTTCTTAGAAGCACATGGATATCCGTTACCTGAGCATAGTAAAGGTAAGTCTGCTAGTGCCTTAAGCAGATTTCTTAACATCTATAATTGGTCAACACGTAATGTAATTCGCACTACTCGCACTCGCATAATTCATGAGATTTTATCTGAGTGTCCAAAGGGGCGTAAACGGCTAGAACGTACCCAAACGGGAAAATAGTACGCTAAGAAATTACTATTATTCTTCAAATCCTCCCTTAGCAAGACTTTCAGCAATAATCTAGCTTTGATATTTTAAACCACTTTTTTGGCTTTTTGTCCAAATTTTTTGGATGGTTGTGAAACCTTAAAACACTTACTATGTAAAGGATTCAGTTTTTTCCTCTAAACCTTAGCGTACTATTTTCCCATTTCGGTACGTTCTAGCCTACTTCTAAAGAAGAATTATCTATTAATCCGCCAAACATTGAAGAAATTAAACAAATTGCTAAAACACAAAATTCAACTTTAGTTCAGTATTCTATCGTTCATGACGAAAATAAAGTTAAAGATAAACCAAAGATTAACGAATCATACCTTTGCATAATGCGGGATATGTTCAGTAAATTTACGTATTTTTCATTACATTTAAATTAAATCAACTTTTCCAGAATCTATAATTTCTGAAATAAATGGTGAAGGATTAGAAGCGGTGATAACCAAATAATCTTCGGGACGAGTAATAGCAATGTACGTTAAACACCGTTCTTGGATTTCCGTTGTATCATCAAACTGCCGTGGTAAATGGTCTGCCCACATGAAGATAACAGCACGGTATTGTAATCCTTTCGCAGAATGGATAGTTTGAACTTTGATTCCTGGGTCATTAATTCTAGTTTTCGCTCTAAAATTATCAGGGTCGTTAAGCCAAACGACAGTACTAAGTTCACTCAAGCTTTCTATCATTCCTTTCAGGATTGGCTTGTCGTAATAAGGTGCTACAGGGTATAAAACTCCAATTTCCTCTGGTTTGAGCGGTGTAATATCTTTACCAAACCATTTACCGTCAAGTAAACCTTTGACTATACCTAAAACTTTAGTACATTCAGCGCGACGATTTTCTAATTTTATAAAAGCAGGCTTAATTCCAGTACGACGCTGGCACTTCTCTGGGTCAACAAACAATGACAGTATGGTATTTTCTGTTTGTTCGCTCTGAACAGTCGGGGTATTAAATACAGCAGCTAACTCAACAATCTCGCGGGAATTACGGTAATTTTTATCAAGGTCAAACTTTTTATAAATTGTTCTACCTTTAGCTTGAATACCAATATTGCTCCAAGGTACTTTAGTTTTTCTGTATAGACTTTGATTGCCATCACCAACTATTATTAAGTCACCATCGTTTGGTTCCTGCATAGCCTCTAAAATACATTTGAACCAAGAATCAGCAAAATCTTGAGCTTCATCAATTAATATCGTGTCGTAGCGATGAGTATCAGAACACCCGTTTTCAAGAACCTCCAGAAAACGATTACCAAGTTCTTCGTTCTGTTCGCCTTGATGACGAACGCAACCGTTAGCTTTTGCCCAACCATCAAAATGCTTTACTTTAACATTTTTACAATCACCAACTGCATTACTTAAATAAGTTGATAAAGTAACGTTGTAACACAGCATCAAAATTTGAGCGTCTGGCTTTTGGGCACTAAGCAAACGTGCTTTAGCAACAAGTATAACAGTTTTACCCGAGCCAGCTACACCATAGATAATACGATGTCCATCACCAATATTTCGTGCATTGTTTTCTTGACGCAAGTCTAAAACTTTTATATCTGGAACAACGTTTGGAATCTCTGCAAAACTTGATTCTTCAGGTATCTCAGGCTTTTTGGCTAGACTCAAATTTGACATTAATTGAATTTCTGGGTGAATAATAGCCCTCACAGTATCAACTTGTTTTGAACTTAACCAAGGAAATTCCCAAGATGGATTAAAGTAAGCCTTGATTGACCTATATAATTCATCTGCAGTTAAGTTCTCATCTCCCCAATTTAGAAGAATATCCCGTGTAGCAACTTTGCTAGATGGGAAAATTTCTGTTAAATCGCCTCTTGAATGTTCTTTTAACTGTTTGGCGGTAGCATTAGAAAGAATTGCTAAATGTGCAAATGGAAAAATAAACTTGTTTTGATGTTCTCCTTCTGACTTCAACAAGTGTTGTCCATAATTATGGCTTCTACATCTATCCATCAGGGATAGCATATAGTCGCGTGCTTGTCTAACTGGATGATTGTAAGTAACTATACCTTGAGTTTCTTGAATACGAACAGAATTAGAATCACCACCTAAAATGTTTTTGGGATACCAACCCTTAACCTCAATAACCAAAAGTCCCATATCCGGAAGTATAACAATAAAATCTGGATATCGGTCTTCAACTATTGCTTCGTAGTAGACCACGCAGTAGTCAGGGAGTTTTTTCAAAACTGAAAATAGCTTCTCTTCTCCAGCAGAAGCACGTGCCGGAAGTTTATCAGGAATTATTTCTGCCATAGAATTAAATCTCTAATCGTATTGTATAAACATCAATCAACTTTCTACTTGCTAAAAATGATGTAGTTCACCCGAAAGTATTGAGGCTGTAATTACTAGAGTCTTAAGTAGTACACTTGAATAGACTTAGGTATTTCATCGTACACTTACTTAATTGGTTTACCTTTGCTTACTTTATTGATTTTTTCAAAAATTTTTTGCCAAAAAAAGAAACTTTATGTCGAAATGCCTGCAAGAAAAGGCTATAGCTCTTACTGTTAGTAGTCCACCACAGACGCTATGAGGGTGATTTATTAATAAGTCCTGGCGATTTCTAATCTTTAGGGCTATAGCAAGAAGGCATATTAGGGATAAACTGAACTCGTGAAGGCTCTTGATAACTCTGTATCTCATCTGAAAATCAGAAAAATCAATAAAACAATTAAGGGCAAACCAATTAAGAATACAGAGGTATTGAAGCTGGGGGGTGGTCTAAAACTATGATTCCTATAATTTCTTGGTTGGCTATATGTTATTCATACTACATGGATTATTAATTTTTTATAGTATAAATAACTTTATTATCTGTTATACAAGTAAATTGTATACAGACAGGGGTGCATTTTACAGAAAATTCCCATTTGACTGACGCGCACAGAGGTTAATATGTTCAGCCAGCCACCAAAACTACCCTGTCGAGGAATAAAAGAGAAATTTTTTCAATATATAAACGTTAGGAGCGATAAGGCTTACTCAACTATTCAATGGAAATCTGAAACTCATTTGCAGCGTAATTTGGAGTTATATAAAAGCCAGCATGATAAATTTATTTATTTGTTTAATGAGCAAGATAACATCAGAGAGTTAGTTCAGTTCTGGATAGATATAGCTGTTAACAAACTACCATCTCAAGAAAGCTGGGAACCTGCTAACCGAGTCCAAAAGGCATGGGAACACTTAACTGTTTACTGCGAAGAAAGTTGTTATCATGCAGCTTATCAAGTTTGTAAAGATGATAGGACTCAATCTTGGGAAGAGTTTATATTTTTAGCAAGATGCTTAATTTACGACCATGATAAATTTAGAAAAATTTTATCTAAGTATGATTGTATAAGTTCTTCTCTAGATGCTTATATAACTAAAGTTTTAATCAACAATATTAAAGATAAAGCATGTGTGAGTAAGTTTTCTAAATGGAGACTATTTTTACACAAAAGCGAGAAAGAGCTTAAAGAAGCATTAAATAGATATGGAACATACGAACCTGAAGTTTCCCAATATTTATTTGCGCGAAAATATTTTAAACAAGTTTACCAAATGAATAAACTTCAAAATCCTACTCAAGCAAAAGGACAGAAGTATCCAGAACCTGATGATGCTGATTTTGGAGAAATCATTAATTACTATAATGCTGAGAAATCCCTGACTTCCACACCTCATGAAGTTGCTGCTGGTGGATGCATTACAGTTGAGCAATTAAAATCTTGGATAGAAACTTGTGTTAATGCATTACACAATTATCCAAAGTCTACTATACCACGTGTTTCGCTGGAATCTATTCAAGAAACAGAACATGAATTTTTCAGCAATAAAGAAGTTTCGGAACTAAATTTCTTTAATGACCCAACAGAAATAGGTATAGCGAAAAAAACTGATAAAGCTTTAAAGCAACGTTTACTAACTTTAAAAGTAGACCAACAAAAAATTCTATTATTATATTATGGGTTTGGGCTGAATCAAGTACAGATAGCAGCTAAATTTCAAGTTACTCAAGGAACAATCGCTTCTCGTTTGAGGACAATAGAGTCGAAACTGCTAAAAACTTTATCTGAATTAAGCCAACCTAGTCAATGGATTTCACAGTATGTTAATGGTTGGCTAGTTTGTAATTACCAAGCACCAAATTACTCCCATTTAATTGATACTGCTTTAGTTGAGTCTATCAAGCAATTAAATGAAAAAGAAAAAGAAGCATTAAGACTCTGTTACGGGCAAAAGATAGATAAAAAGGTGATAGGGAATAAATTGAATATGCCTGAGTTAGACTTGACAGAATTTTTAGTAAAAATCCAAGTGAAGTTAGAAATAGCCTTAATTAAAGAAATAGAAAAATACATTAATAAATACATTAAATTATGGTTACTCAAGGAATACAAGAGTATAATTAAATCGGCTTGTAATGATTTGAATGTTATTTTACAGCCTCAGCAGCAACAGATAGAAACATTTAACGCTTTTCTAGATATTTATCTAGAAAAATCTTTACAAATTTGGCAGTTAAGGCTACAAGTAGGTGAAAAAAATGTTTGACTCACATCAACTAGAAAGAGCTACCTTTAACCAATTGCGCTTAGAAGTTTCAGCTGCAGAAAAACAGCTAGCTTGGCAGGAATCTGAAAAACATTTTAGCACCCTTTCACGTTACAACGCCTATCTTAATTCTCTTTGCTTACATTCCTTTCTCCATTACCTTCAACAATGGTTTGATGAAGAATCCACATATCATCCAATTGTACCCAATAAGGAAAATTTGCCTAGTATTTGGGGATTAATTAATGGTACAGCAATTTTATTATCCCCAAAACGAATCATTTTAATCCCTAAGGAAACAATCAATTTAGAGGAGCTATGCGTACCTCAAGAGTGGGTTGATATTCCTAAATTTGCAGGTGATTATTACTTAGCAATTCAGGTTCATTTAGGGATGGATGATGAATCTTGGCTTGAAGTTTGTGGTTTTACCACTCATCGTCAACTAAAATATGAAGGTCAATATAATGAAAAAGACCGAACTTATTCTATAGCAGTAGAAAAATTGGTTGTCAACCTGACTGTTATGGAGGTGATGCAGGAACTTGAAATGCGAGCAGAAATTGCGGGAATACCTGTTTTACCAGAAGCCGAAGCCCAAGAATTGTTACAACTTTTAGGAAACCCGTCTATTTATTCTCCTCGATTACAAGTTAATGTACCTTTTGAAAAATGGGCATCACTGCTGGAGAATGATAAATGGCGTCAGCAGTTGTATCAGCAACGTGTAGGAAGCTCGGTTATTAGTAGAAATGCAACTCCTGTCACTAACTTGTTAAATTGGTTGCAAAATAATTTTGAAGCTGGATGGGAATCTGTAAGTACAATTCTCAACACTGAATCTAAGAATTTTGCTTTTGCTTTCAGACAACGTGACACTCATGTTACAGGTATTTTTGTTGAAAGAATCAAGCTAATTGATTTAGGAATGCAGCTTGGTAATCAATCTGTGGCACTATTGCTTGCTTTAACACAGGAGCAAGAACAGAAAGTTGGTATTAAAGTACAATTGCATCCAGCAAAGGGACAAATTTACTTACCAAAAAATGTAAGACTAACTTTAATTTCTTCATCGGGAACGGTTATTCAAGAATTAGAATCTCGCAGTCAAGATAACTTTATTCAACTGCCACGATTTACCTGCCCAACAGGAAAACGTTTTAGTATTCAGGTTGCTATTAACGATTTTAGCATTACCGAAGGCTTCGCGATTGAGCCGCAAAGTTTGTAATGTAAAACAATACCTTCGCCAAATTTAAGAACTGCTTCATCAATAATATACATACACATCACTATTAGTATACTTTTAAATTGCGTCAACAGCTAAATAGTAACACTGTTATAATGCTTTTAGTATGCTATTAATGTATCTGCTCAATAAATAGGGGCGGACTACCATTTGAGGAACGATTTTACGTCATTTGAGGCTTGTCACTGAGCGATTTACCCCGGATTATTGAGCGGTTATTAACTATGCATCTGCTATCCATCCTGCTTTTACATATTGAAACGAAGGGTCAACAAGCAATTCGCAATAAGCATTTATATGGCACGCTCTGCGTAAGCGCCACGCATAACGTAGTGTACCCGCAGGACTTACGCGCTCAGCGTCCGCTATGTCCATATAGGAAACACTACGTGTTCACTACGTTATGCGTAGCGCTTACAGATATTTTGAATTTTGAATTGTTTTGGTCAGGATTATCTTTTGTGGGCAGTTTCATTTAGCGTTCAACATACCAATTTCGCGCAAAAACACAAGTTACCAACTACTTTAGCAACTACTTATGACCATAATCAGAAACCCAAGGATTAACTTGAAATTCTGCACTTAAAAAATCAATAAAACATTGGATTTTAGTTGGAATAAATCGAGTTCTTCTATATATCGCATAAATTGGTAGTGGTGTCGGCTGATAATCTGGCAGAATAATTTTTAACTTGTTGGTTAACTTATTGGTATTTATCGGGGGAAGGCAGAGGGCAGAGGGCAGAGGGCAGAAGGGAGGAATAAGTGAAAAAGGTAACAAATAATACCCTCTGTCCGTCTGACCGCTGCCAACGGGGTATAAAACCCCACGGGATGCACGGTGCTTGCAATCGGTTGGGGTCTGAATCCCCTTAAGAATTGCTCCTTCTGCCCTCTGCCTCCTGCCCTCTGCCTTCTTCAACACATCCCCAAATAACCAAATTGGCGAAACTGAAATTCCAATTCCAGCTAAAACAGCTTCCCTTACGGTTGTAGAATTATTTGCTTGAAAGTTACCATACACTTGGACTTTAATTATTTCTGACTGGCTTTGAAAATGCCATTCGTTGAACGTTGATAAACGTGTGTAAACAATACAATTATGATAAATTAAATCGAATGGAGTTTGGGGTTCGTCATTTTGTTGAAAATAATCAGTTGCGCCGACTGTAACCCGACGAGTGATACCAATTCTTTGACTAATTAAAGCTGTATCTTGAACATTACCAATTCTAATTGCTACATCTACACCTGCCTCAACCAAATCAATAAATTGGTCGCTCACAGTTAAATCAATTTTTATCTCTGGGTATCGCATTAAAAAACTTTTCATTAACGGCATAATCACAAACTGTCCGAAGGATACTGGACAATTCACCCGCAACAAACCACTTGGATTAACCCTTTTCCCGACACTTGCTTCTGCTGCTGTCACCGCTTCCATCACTTGACGACAATGCTCAAAAAATCTCTCTCCCTCATCGGTTAAGCGCAAGCTACGAGTTGAACGTACCAATAACTGTATATCTAAATATTCTTCTAACGCTGCAATTTGCTTGCTAATGGTGGGTTGCGTCGTTTCCATCTCCCGCGCAACTGCCGAGAAACTTCCTGTTTCTACTACACGTACAAAGCTTTTCATGCACTCTATTTTATCCATAATTCCTCGAATAAAGAAGGCAGAGGGCAGGAGGCAGAGGGCTTTATGAGCAATTCTTAAGGGGATTCAGACCCCAACCGATTGCAAGCACCGTGTATCCCGTGGGGTTTTATACCCCGTTGACAGCGGTCAGACGGAACATAGGGTATTCTTTGTTACCTTTTTCACTTATTCCTCCCTTCTGCCCTCAGCACGGATGCCCTCTGCCTTCCCCCGATAATTCCTAACGGGAATGAAAAAATTGTACGTTGATTCATTCCAAATAGGCATAAATTATATTCCAATCTACCTGCTTCTCAAATCTATAGCAATAAATCATGATGAATATATCGAAGCGCAAAAAACACCGCAAAACAAGCAAACCAGTAAATTTACAAGGAGAATTTTATGAATCTTAACGCATCTGTAGCTTTAGTAACTGGCGCCAATCGTGGAATCGGTAAAGCATTTGTTGAAGCATTACATCAAGCAGGTGTAAAACGTATTTATGCAACCGCACGTAATCTAAAAGCATTACAAGATGTAGTAGCCATCGCTCCGGAAAAAATTATTCCTATTGTGTTAGATGTTACCAATCCCGACCAAATCGCCCAAGTCTCACAGCAAACCCCAGATGTCAACTTACTTATCAACAACGCAGGTGTTTTAGGTAGTGGTGGATTTTTCGCCGAAAATAGCTTAGAAACCGCTCAATGGGAAATGTCCACAAATTATTTTGGCACATTGTACATGATTCGGACTTTTGCCCCAATTCTCAAGCAGAACGAAGGAGGTGCAATTATTAACCTGCTTTCAATTGCTTCGATTGTGAATGTACCTGTATTTGCATCTTACAGTGCTTCCAAAGCAGCATTACATTCACTGACCCAAGGTGCGCGCGCAGAACTCGCGCAACAAGGAACTTTAGTTGTAGGTGTATTCCCTGGTCCTGTAGATACTGCGATGTCAGAAGGTGTTCCTTTAGACAAAGTTCCACCCATTCAAATTGCCCAAGCAGCATTGCAAGCAGTTGAACAAGGTGACGAAGATGTGTATCCAGACCCCGTATCGCAACAATTTTTTGCAGATATTCATCAAGACCCAAAAGCAGTAGAAAAACAATTTGCTGGTATGTTACCACAGTAGTTTTACTAGAAACATTAACCCCTTAGAGATGCCCCTAGAGATGTTATCCGGGGAAGGCAGAGGGCATCCGTGCTGAGGGCAGAAGGAAGGAGTAAGTATATAAGGTAATAAGTAATACCCTCTGTTCAGGATGCCCGGAGCTTTCGGGGGTATAAAACCCCACGGGATGCACGGTGTCAACGTTTGCGTTGGGGTCTGTTCGCGAAGCGTGCCGAAGGCATAACCCCATCTGAACGCCTTCAGCATAGATGCCTCCTGCCCTCTGCCTTCGTTCATACATTAACGTCTCTACCAAAAATACAAACCAGCTATACCAATTAGGACAAAATCATGAAGTTACAAACCGTCCTCGATACATTCCGCGTTGAATTTCTTAATAAAATTCCTGCCGAAAGAGCCACAATTATGCAGCGTGCGACCGATGCATTGGCAAAAGAATTTATCGAAAGAAAAAGTTTAGACGCCGGAGATATTGCAGCAGATTTTACACTAACAAATGCCATTGGCAAAGCAGTTAATTTGATAGACAAACTTGCGAAAGGAGCAGTAATCCTTACATTCTATCGAGGTGGTTGGTGTCCTTATTGTAATTTAGAATTACGTGCATATCAACAATTATTATCGCAAATTCAATTCTTAGGTGCTTCCCTAATTGCAGTTTCTCCTCAAACTCCAGATGCATCTTTAAGTACAGCCGAAAAAAACAATTTGGAATTCGATGTGTTGAGCGATATTGGCTCAAAAGTTGCTCAAGCATACGGGATTGCTTTTACTTTACCTGATGAATTAAAACAGCTTTACACCGAATCAGGACATGCGTTACCCGATATTAATCGTACAAATGATTGGATTTTACCAGTACCAGCAACTTTTGTTATTAATCAAAATCAGCAGATTATTCTAGCACATATTGATGTCGATTACCGTAACCGATTAGAACCACAAGAGGCAATTTCGATTCTGCAAAAACAGCAAATTAGTCGTGTCGCTTAAAGCTAAAAAAATTAGTAGTCTGTCACACCTTCTTTGATGGGTAACCTTTTTCTAGGTATTAAATATATATTTGAATACCTAATTTTCCCACCTATCAAAGATTGTGTGACAGATTCCCAATGGTTTACTCTTGCTTCCATCACCAGAAGAAATGGAATGGCGTTAGCAATTGTAATTGGTTATTTGGTCCGAGAACACAAAGATTGGTTTCTAAATTTACCTCAACTATTAGCTGATGCTGCGGTACAAAAGCCGGAAGAACTTTTATGGGTGAATGAAGTTTTGCGTTCCAAAGCACAATCAATATTAAGCGTGCTTACCAATTAGCTATTAACAATTTTTGATTAATTCATTCGTAAACCAGTACCAAAGCTGAATTTATCTGGGGAAGGCAGAGGGCATCCGTGCTGAGGGCAGAAGGAAGGAGTAAGTATATAAAGTAACAAGTAATACCCTCTGTTCCGTCTGCCCGGAGCTTTCGGGGGTATAAAACCCCACCGTCTGCACGGTGTCAACGTTTGCGTTGGGGTCTGAAACCCCATCTGAACGCCTTCTGCCTCCTGCCTCCTGCCCTCTGCCTTCGTTCATCCCGTTGGACAACAACTAGTTGACAAATGTACAATTTGCTTAACCTGTCAGGAATGGGACGCCATACCCTAAGAGCAGAGGAATTGTTCGAGTTTTTCACCAATGCTTCTATCCTCTGCTAAATGCCTTCCTTGGTCAAAGCAATATATGCTATGGAACTTTTTTCTCCTCAAGTGTTTTCTTGACTTCAGCTAATTTGTTAAAACCATCAATGATAGCGCTCTGTGCCTCAAGCAGTTTCATCGAAGCATCCTTAACCTTTTCTGTTGCTTCAATAGCAAGTTTTTGCGCCTCTTCCGTTAATTTTTTACGGTCACAAGCATTGTTGGTCGCGTCTTCCAACTTTTTGATTGCTTCTTCAACTTTTGCTCTGGCAGCATCTAAATCTTTCTCTGCCGCTTGTGCCTTTTCTTTACCCAGATTCAGTTTATCCTGAGCTTCTTTGACTTTTTTCTGTAATTGCGTCTTGTCTGCTTCAGGTAGTTGAGAGTTTTTAATACGGTTGAGAGTGTTGGTTGCATCTGTTTGTAAAGTATCTGCTGCAATTATTGCAGCATTAGCCTTCTTCTGTATATCCCCTATGTTATTGGTGACTTGCTTAAGAATCTTTATCGCATCTTCAATCTTAGTTATATCATCCTGGGCGAGTACACTCATGCGAACCGCGTCAGTAGTTCTTTGTGCGGTCGTAGTGCGGCTCGATTCAGACTGGTTCGGCGGGCATACTTCGGGGTCAATCTTTATTTCAGTCAAGAGTTTTTCTACCGCAGCGCTTTGGGATTGCAAGTCGTCTGAGAGCTTTTGTGTTGCAGTGCGGTCGGTCTCCAGTTGAACCAGTATCTCTTCGAGCGCAACATTTTGTATTAGGTTCGGGGTGTTTAAGACTGGGGATGTTTCTTGCCTTAGTACCTGAGCATACGCACCCGGAGACTCGCCAAGAAGTAGACCAAATAACAGCATTAATGCAGCCAGCCTGCGAGCCGACACTAACTGACGACGATTGTTTAAGTCAACCATGATATTCTCCTGTTAAAAGTTATGTTGTACAGTCGTAGTCTGTCTAGAATAACTACTCACTTGGAAGACCAAAAAGCGATCGCTTTTTGCTCACTTTTCCAAAAACGGTTTGTTTGCAGGGATTGTGGTTTCAAATTTTACTTGTTTGCGGTTTTAAGCGTTCTTGTTTGCAGTCCCTTATAACTACGCGACGATTACCCCAATTGTCCTCAAAAATTACCTTGGAATTCATGGTTTTACCTTTAAATCATCGGGACTTTGGAGTTCCACGCCCTAATTAATTCAAAATTACTATATTAACGGAAAAATAAGGGTTTTAGCCTTTTGAAGAAGGCATCTATGCTGATGGCATCCGTGCTGAAGGAGCAAACGTAGGAGGGGATATGCCTTCGGCACGCTTATAGAACAGACAAGGCACGTTTGTAGGGGAAACTTCCCCCACAAAGCTGCCGTCCTAACCGATTGCAAACACCGTGCATCCCGTAGGGTTTTATACCCCGTTGGCTCCGGGCAGATAGAGCAGAGGTATTACTTGTTACCTTATTAACTTATTCCTTCCTTCTGCTAAATGCTAAATGCCTTCCCCGGATAACCCAAGAAGTAAAGGCTCGGACGTACTTAGTGGGCTAAACTACTAGTTAAAATTTAAATTTGACTATAAAGACAACACTAAAAATATATAAATGCGTGAAAACTAAATTTTAGCTTTCCCTTTACCTTAAATGCCTTTTTTATTGTCAAATCTTACTACTCTCAGCCATCTACCTTATTTTTGACATTCCCTCTATTTTGTAAATGTTCAAAGTAAGCATTTTCTGCCGCAGTTTGGTCAGCAGCTTTAGTGTATCGTCTAAAATTATTAACAGATTTATGCCTGGTTAACGTCATAACATGATAAGGATTCATCCCATCAATTACCAAATTTGTAGCAAACGTATGTCTCAGTTGATGAGCATGAAAATAAAACCCAATTTTGACTCTAATTTTTTCCACTAATTTACGCACAGTATCGTAACTCATCCGCTCTCCTGCATTACGTCGGGAATGAGATAAAAATAGGGGACTATGGCTAGAACGTGCCAAAACGGGTTTATTGTACGCTAAGTAATTTAGCTAAACGTTAAAACCCTTGCTATACAATCGTTTCAGGCAGCTAAAAATTGTATTTTTTTGTTCTCAAAGGGCGCAAATTATCAAGGCTGCTTTCCGATTTCAAATTCCAAACGTAATCACCAGTCAAGTTGATATGCTCCCAACCCATTGGTGACAAATGTTGCAAGTAATCATCCGGGATAATCACACCCTGTGACTTCAACCAATTAACTGCATTCTCTAAATACACGGTATTCCAAAGCACAATCGCTGCAATAGCCAAATTCAACCCGCTCGCACGCAAAGACTGGTCTTCAAAGGAACGGTCGCGTATTTCTCCCAAACGATGGAAGCAAACAGCCCTAGCTAAGGAATTTTTTAGTTCCCCTTTGTTAAGTTCGCTTGTAGCTTTACGCCGTAATTGGGGACTTTGCAACCAGTAAAGAGTAAACAAAGTTCTTTCGATTTTTCCTACTTCCCGCAACGCAAGGGCTAACTTATTTTGACGAGGATATGACGCTAACTTCCGCATCATTAACGAAGCAGTTACGGTTCCTTTTGATATAGAAGTAGCTAACCGAAGAATATCATCCCAACAAGTTTGAATCAATTTAACATTAATTTTATCACCTAACAGGGGCGATAAAAGCGAGTTGGTATCAATACCATCTAAAAAATGCAACTTTTTAGAGGATAAATCACGCATACGAGGGCAAAAACGAAAACCAAGTATATGAGTTATGCCAAATACATGGTCTGTATGACCATTAGTATCAGTGAAATGTTCTTCTATTTTTAAGTCAGTTTCGTGGTACATAAAACCATCTAAAACATGAGTTGCATCTCTATCGTTAGCGTAAATAACTTTCGTATGATAAGGTCCATACTGGTCAGAGATGTGCGTGTAAAACATAACGCTTCTCGATGTTCCATACTTGGCATTAATTTCTTCATTAAAGCTTTTGGGACCAGCAGCTTTAAATCTTTGAGCATCACTTGAAGAAGTTTTACCATCACCCCAATAAGTAGCAAATGGTATTTTGGTATGAAAATTAACCAATTCCGCTAAAGCTTTTGAGTATGTTTCATCACGGATGTACCAGTCAGAAACCCACGCCAGTTTTTCAAAAGTTAAATCAGGTGATGGTGATGCTTCAGCCATCTTTACTAAACCTAAATTAATCGCGTCAGCTAAAATGGTGCTGAGTAAAATAATTTTATCTGAAGCTAATTCTCCTGTTTGTAGATGAGTAAAATACTTAGTAAAGCCAGTCCAAGAATCAACTTCAACAAGTAAATCAGTCAGCTTTATTCGTGGTAATAAATTATAAATTCGGTCGCGGAATTGAGTAGCACCGTTACTGTTATCACTAATAATTGGGCTAACAACTAATTTCTTATTTTCAATTGTAACACCAGGTAGTCCGTTAGCCGCTATTTTCTTGGAAACGATATCGAATTGTTCAATTAATAATTTTTGACGCTGTTCAATATAAGTAGTAAAATCAGTTATGATAGCAACTGGTATTTCATTCTTCTCACGCACCTGAAGCCATTGGTCTTGGGGTAAAAGATAGTCCTCAAAATCTTTATATTGACGGGAGCCAGTAACAGAAATATCTCCCGAACGCAAACAGTCTCGTAATTCGCTTAGGGCACAGATTTCATAATAATGACGGTCAATTTTACCATCCTTAAAAACATACTTAGACCATCGTGGTTTAACAAAACTTACTGGTGCATTGTCAGGTATATGACGGCGATTTGTGTTATTTAATTCTTTGATTACATTCAAAGCTTCAAGGACGGGTGAAGCTGCATTACTAGCTTTAAACTCAAAGACTGATAATAGTTTTGGTGCGTATCTGCGTAATTGGGAATAACGGTTATCAAGTAAATCAAAATAATCAAAGTCAACAGGACGGGCTAATTTTTTAGCTTCTTCTACACTTTTGACAAATTTATCCCAGACTAACACAGATTCAATCGCAGTATATGCGTCTTCTTGCCCATTTCTAGCATTAATTAAAGCATCCCCTACCTCAGCATAAAGTCTGACTTTTTCATTGATAGCTTTTCCATCGTGTTGAAATTTTTTATCCCGCTGATTTTCACTACGATTAAACAATTTAGTCATCATCTTATCGTGCATGGAGATTGCTGTATCAATAAGTATGGCAGCCGTTTCTAATAAAAAAGCAACCAAAATAGCATATTTTCTGATATCATCCAATCTCGCAATATGCGCGGGTGTATTTTTCATCCCAACACGAGTTAATTGTACCAAACGATTATGGTGTACTTTCGTCAAGCATGATTTATCTAAATTTAAATTACGAATAAATTCAAACTTATCGAGTACTTTTAAAAAATTCTTGGGATTGGCTACTCCTGGTGGTTGACGTAACCAAATTAATTGAGTACGATTTTTCTCCTGATGAAGAACCAGTAAACCATCAAGTTCTTTTTTCTGGGCAGTTGTTAAATTCTTGGTTAATGATAAATAAAATTTATTTTGAGCGCGTCTCCGTGTCTCCCAACCGAGTCTTTCAACTGTGGATATAGCAGGGATAATTATCTTACATCGACGCATCTCTTCAATTAGTGCTTCAACTAAAGCAATCCCCTTGTCTGTACTCCAAGCTAGTTGCATCAACCATTTTGATAATTGTTTGTAGTGAGACATATGGAAAGATTCATACCCAAAATATAACTGAATTTCTGCTAAATGCTCCCTGCGAGTTGTATCTCGTTGTGCGTATTCCTTGATAACTTTGGGTTTAACATCTAATTGTAAAGCAATGTAAGACAAGATTGATTTGGGAACTCTTTCTCCCAATTCCCACACCCGACCTGGGAAGCGTAAGTAACATAATTGTACTGCGAAACCCAAACGATTATGTACGCGACGACGACTATTTATCACTTTTAAATCGTAGTCGTTTAATGTATAGTAACGAGCAATTAAGAACTCGCTAATATCTGAAGGAATTTCAGTAAATCCTATTCGTTGTGATGAAGTTAATAATTCGCGAGTAGCCAAGGTTAAATACCTACTATTTAATTGTATGGAATAGGGATGGATATGCATTCTTCTGCATAAGTTTCTATAAAAGTGTCCAATTTCTTGTTCTATTTTTTCTCAATGAATTTGCTGCTTATATGATTCTCCACAGTAAGGGCAAAATCTAAATTTCAATGACATTATTGGTTCGTTGCAACTTCCACATCTGTCACGTAAAGTTGTTCCGCAAGCAAAACAGTATTTTGACCGTAGAGAAGTCCACATTGGGTCGAGTGTCGTACCCGGTACCCAACACCGTGGGCAAAACTTCAGCGCACTTACCACCTCAACAGATGTTTGTTTAGTTACTGCATCTAGATATTCCTGAGGTAATTGAAGTGCCGCAGCTAACCCCGATTTCCCTTTTTGGCTAAGCCGAGATGTTGCACCAGATTCAATTTTGCGGATTGTTTGGACGTGTATTCCAGCTTTGATACTCAACTCTAATTGAGTTAGAGAAAGGGCTTCCCTAATTCTTTGAATGTACCGTCCTAACGTTTCAGACTGGCTTGGAGCTGCATCCGTAATGGATAGGTTCATAAAAGTATTAAATTTTTTAGCACAGTTAAATAATAATTTAATATGTGTATCAAATTTAAAATAATTTAGAATTTGGGCTAAAAATGACTACTACTTTAGCAGCTTTAGCTACCCAGTTTTTAGAACGGGCTGGGCTTTCATCGTCAACAATTCGTACATACGAGTCAATATTAATACCTCTTATGAAACAGTACGGTCGTTGGTCTGTGGAGATTATTGACAGGGAAATTTTGGTTCAATACTTAAATGATTTAAAATCAGTAAAATTTAGAACTCATCACAAATATCAAGCAGTAATTACCGCATTATTTAATTTTGCTGTAGAACAGGGTTATATAAAGTCTAATCCTTTATCTAGACTAAAGAAACGAAGACCAGACCCCAGTAAAAACGAGCATAATTCAGATGAGGAAGTTCGTTATCTTAGCGACGAACAATTAAGTATGCTTTACCAAACTGTGAAACAAGATGCTCGGATGAATGCTTTGGTGCATTTATTACATAGTACTGGTGCAAGAATAGCGGAGATATTAGCTTTGAATTTATCGGATATAGACTTGATAAATCGTAGATTTCAGGTCGTAGGCAAACGAAATAAAAAGCGCTGGTGTTTTTACAGTGAAGTAGCTGCAGTTCCGTTAAATCACTACCTTAAATATTATAGACACCCGGAGTCAGAAGCGCTATTTACTGCACAGCAACCATTTACTTTAAAAGTGTCTCGCCTCTCTTACGCAGCAGCGTATAAATCATTGCTTGAATTAGTTAGTGATATCCCGCTTTTAGAGTCTATTCGTTTTCACCAACTTCGCCACTGCTACGGCACGGAGCGAGCGGGAATACTAGAAATTTCAGAATTGAGGGCGCTAATGGGGCATCAGAACATCCAAACTACTCTACGCTACTCAAAAGTAACTTCCAAGCGTGCAGAGGAAGTTGCACAACAAGCGTTTAAGAAAATCCCTACTTATGGGCAGTAAGTGAGTGCTATGGTAGTGTAAAAGTTGTACGGCGTTGCTAGTTTTATATGCTACAGCGTCAAAAGATTAAGAGAATTACTATTTCTCTTGAACAGTAAAGTGAGCTATGCTGTGTATCAATTGTCACGGGATAGGTACAGATAAAGATAAGTGAGTCAGAGTTGTTGTGGCGATATGCACTCTTTGAAAAAAAATGAAGAATGCGGACAAAAGATAAGTAATTCCCAATCAAGTTTCAGATGCCGACTCTGTTATGCTCATCTATATACCTCGGCATTAACCAACACATATAAAGATAAAGATACCCCACTAAACCTCTTCGACCTACTTTCACATCAACAGGTCTTGGTTATCCGGTGTGGTTATACCAGATGAATGCTTGCAACATCTATCACAAGTAGGGTTGGGAGCATATCAACTTGACAGGTGATTACGTTTGGAATTTGAAATCGGAAAGCAGCCTTGATAATTTGCGCCCTTTGAGAACAAAAAAAATACAATTCCTAGTTGCCTGAAACGATTATACGGCAAGGGTTTTAACGCTTAGCTAAATTCCTTAGCGTACGATTTTCCCATTTTGGCACGTTCTAGCCATTATCGGGTTGCTAGCTATCCTCAAAGCAGGTGGAGCTTATTTACCCTTAGATCCAAGTTATCCTGCCGAACGCCTTGCTTTGATATTTCAGGATACGCAAATAGGGCTTTTATTAACTCAAAAATCCCTATTGTCCAAGCTTCCACAGCACCAAGCACGAGTTATTTGTTTAGACATTAATTGGGAAGAAACTAGCTTAGAAAATCAGCAAAATCTGACCAATGTTGTCACAGCTAATAACCTCGCTTATGTAATGTACACATCCGGTTCCACAGGTAAACCCAAAGGTGTTAGCATCGTTCATCAAAGCGTAGTTAGGTTAGTTAACGCTACCAATTACGCACGCTTCGCAGAAGAAGTTTTTTTACAGCTAGCTCCTATTTCCTTTGATGCTTCCACTTTCGAGATTTGGGGTTGTTTGCTGAACGGCGCCAAGTTAGTAGTTATGCCAGCTCGTGCGCCTTCTTTAAAAGAATTAGGAAGAGCTATCCAGAAATACCAAGTCACCATATTGTGGCTCACAGCAAGTTTATTTCACCTAATGGTAGATGAACATCTTGAGGATTTGCTGTCTGTACGTCAACTTTTAGCTGGTGGAGACGTTTTATCTGCGCCTCATCTGGGAAAGCTGCTTTCAAAAACTCAAGACTGTCAATTAATAAACGGTTACGGTCCAACTGAAAACACGACTTTTACTTGTTGCTATCCAATCACAAAGCTGAGTCAATTAAGCAGTTCTGTTCCCATAGGACGCCCAATAGCCAATACAGAAGTTTATATACTCGATAGATTTTTTCAACCAGTTCCAATTGGAGTAATAGGAGAATTATATATTGGTGGGATGGGTTTAGCGCGAGGATACTTCAACCTCCCCGAATTAACTGCGTCAAAGTTTATCCCCAACCCCTTTAGTAAATTGCCTGGAGCTCGCTTATATAAAACAGGGGATTTAGTTCGTTATCTAAGCGATGGTAACATAGAATTTATCGGGCGAGCGGATACTCAAGTTAAAGTGAGAGGGTTTCGGATTGAACTGCAAGAAATTGAGGCGCTATTAAGCCAGCATCCCAACGTGCGACAAGCTATAGTGATTGTCAGTCCAGAAGAATTTAACAAGCGCTTAGTTGCTTATATTGTTACTGACATTGAATCGTTAGATACAAAAGAAATGCGTCAGTTTTTGTTAAAACAACTTCCGGAGTATATGATACCCAATAGCTTTGTACAACTTGATGTTTTACCTTTAACCCTCAATGGCAAGGTTGACCGCCAGCGCTTGTCAGCAGCTTTATTATCTAGCAAAAACGGGAGAAAACAACATGACTGACTCTACAAACATAAATTTAGAACCAGCAACAGATGAAGGTATGATTATCACTACCGATAATACGAAAACAAAAACTCGTATCGAAGAAATCAGTGTTGGTAACGATTTAGTCGCTGACATTCAGAAGTTGATTGAGGAAGTTAATGTCCGTAGGATTACTATTAAAAACCAAGATGGGTATACATTACTTGACGTTCCCCTATCAGTAGGAGCAGTGGGTGGGGCAATTGGTGTAACCTTCTTCCCAGCACTATTAATCCTTGGTGGCTTAGGTACAGTGCTTACCCATATGTTTGTAACTCGCCTAAAAATTGTCGTTGAAAGAGAAGAATAGAAAGACTTTCAGTTCTTAACCACACAGGAGTTTTTTCCATGAATATCAATGATTATGAAGATACAACAATTTATAAAGTTGTGGTGAATAATGAAGAACAATATTCGATATGGCCTGCCGACCGAGAGAACGCGCTCGGTTGGAAAGATGTTGGTCAAAAAGGTTCTAAGGCAGAATGTCTAACCTACATCAAAGAAGTGTGGACTGATATGAGACCTCTTAGCCTTAAAAAAGCTTTTTACTAACACAATACCGTAACCGTTCAGGGGGTGCGCCGCAGGCGCACCACCCGGCAATCAAGTTGTAACTATTTGATTATAAGAAGCGCACAGGAAATCTTTGAATGTAAAAAATAGGAAATCAGGTTTGATTATTGATTTATGTTACGAGGTAATACAGAGGTGTATTAGTGTAAGAGTAGACAGCAGGAGCAATCAACATCTCCAAATGGCAAACATCACTAATGGTGGCAAGTGACGAGTCGAAATACAAGAATTTATAGCTAATCGTCAAGAATAATCTGCTTCGTCCCGTGCGTGAGTTAAAAGGTACAGGTGCGGATATGAGGAATATTTAGTAGTCAGACAAACTTAATTACAAAAAATTAGACATGAAAGCTTTACCCTGTCTGGAACCCAACGTATAAATAAGTGGAATGTGGCGACAGGTGAGTGCAAATACGGTCAACTCAGTGTTTTTGAGTACAGATGGTCGCTTTGCACTATCGGGAAACCTTGATAGAACTGTAGTTTGGATATTGGATTGGGAATTGTCCGATAGAGTAATTAATGGCTGGGATGGAGAAACTAAAACCTCACAGGAGGTAGTTAATCGTCTTAGGTGCAGGGCTATTTCATTCTAAAATGTCACGTTTTATGCTGACGGGTTGATTCTCACAAAATGGTCATTTTTAGGGGTGAGTTTGTTTACTAAATTGTTATTTTCCTCAAAATATTCGTGAAAACTGCCACTAAAAATAGAATGAAATAGCCCTGGTCTTAGGTGTGTTCGTCCTGTGAACTTTGCCGAGCATTGAGTACTTGTTGAGATGCCATAATTATGAAATTTAGATGGTGATCGCTCAATCCACTTTTCGCAGATTCAGCTATAACTACAGCGAGTTGTTCTGGTGTCAAGTTTTTAATTTTCGCTGCAATTTCGGAAATTACTACATCTGATGCATGATAAAAAGTGAAGTCGTCAGACATAATAGTATTAGTTGTAATTTCTTCTGCTTTATCAACTGCGAAAAGTGACAAGCCTTCAATAACCGATGTATTGCTGTCTATAGCTTTTTCTCCACTAAAGTTTTTTATGGTAGAGCACATCGGCAAAACGTTAGATAGCTCAATATCTTTTGCTTTTTCAGTAGATGTGCGGGAATTACATTTTGTGGTTTTTGAAAATGTATCAAATGCAACTGACTCTTTAAAATTGGAATCTAAATTTTTGTTCTTATTTTGGCGGATAATTTGTTTAGCCTTTGTGTAGGTAATATTTTCACCTAAACTTGCGATCCGCAAAACTTCTGCTCTAACTTCGTTGGGTGTAGAAGGAGCAGCAATGAGATAGAGGGCTGATGCGGTAATATTCAAATTCGTAAAATTTACAAATTTGAACTGATCTGCAACTTGCATAAATTTTGTTGCAGTTGATACACTCCAATTGAATTCAAATTTGAGCCAATTAATAAACTTCCCATGTCCGAGAGACATCTTAATTGCAATTAGCTTATGCCCAATATTGATAATATCTTCACATGTACGGCGCATCAGTGTTTTAATTTCGTTGGTATTACGTAAAACCAGCAAGCGTGTTTCAGCTTCTAAAGCTTCGTATTCAAATCCTTGAATTTGCAAATTTGAGGAATGTTCTAATGCCTCAGGTAAGATATTATGCTGATTCATAAGCTATCTACTCCTTTTGGAATATAGTTTTGTGTTAATTTGCTCAATTGTTGGCAATACTTGTCGGTTAAGAAAATTCGATAACCTAAAAATCTTGTAGAGACGAGATTAATCGCGTCTCTACATACCAAGAATCGCCACAAAAAATCTTTAACCGAGCAGTATCGCAATTGTTGCAGGTTATTAGAGATTTGCATTCGTTATATTCCAGTAGGACACTAAGTACTAAGTAGGCCAGCGTAACTAACTCATACTGCATCTGTAGATAGTGGAAGAAAGTGAAGCCAAGCAATCACAAGTCTTTAGTCACTTAACTGTCCGTTATATTATGTAGTCTAGGTTTATTTCCGCTAACTTACTTAAATGTGCCATATCCATAGCGTACCAGAAAGAGATGGCTGAAACGCCGAAAAAGTAAAATTTGATGTTAGAGTCTTGACAATAGCAAATATAAAAATTATTTATTATACTAATTTTAATTCAGAATACATATAGAGATATGATTTCTAAAACTCTTTCTATACAATAGCTTTAATCTTATCTCTAGATGTTTATCATAAATAGTTTGTATTATTCAAGTCAAAGATATTTGAAAAACAAATTATTTTTATATTTTTTATACCCAATAATCTTGCCTGTTATACTAAACTACGGAGTTCTATTCTTAAAAAGAAGCATTTTTTGACAAATAGTACAGTACGGCGGAAATAAACCTACCATCATAAATTGCTAAAAAGCTCTTATTCTAAGCTTTTGTTGCCTTTGAACTTCGTACTCCTGCCTTCATCTACTAGTACAATAAGGCAGAAGTACGGAGGCAGAAGGCAGAAGGCGCAAAAGCTTATAATAATAAAAGCTTTTTGTCTGGTACTAATGGTCTATTTATTTCCGCCGATGTATACTAGTAAGTTGGGTTATTATAGAAAGAAAGCGGCGTTAAAGAAGTAATTAATAATAAATTTGACTAAATATTTTGGTGACGATTGTTGCTACTTTGATAATTTTCAATTACACTGAATTTATATGTTGTAATTTAGTATTAATTTCGTACGTTTTTGCACGCTGTTGGCTTCTGTTAGGAGCAGTCCAAATTCGTAAATTTTGCGAATTTGAATCGCCGCCTCAGCCTTATAACTCACTACAGCTTTCTTTGTACCCAAAAGTGCTATAGTAGGAGTTGTTGAACGTTCAAGTTTAGGAGAAGAGTCGTAGCTTTTTATCTCGTCAGATGGGTCGAGAAATCTGAGGTTTAGAAAAAGCTCGTGAAATGACAAATATTATGAACACTAAGCAAGAATTTTCGACCTTGGTAGACCTGCTGCGCTATCGAGGAACGCATCAACCCGAGCAAAAAGCCTATACCTTCCTTTCTAACGGGGAAACTGAAACAGCAAGCTTGACTTATGGACAATTGTTACAGCAGGCACGGGCGATCGCAACTGAGCTTAGGAGGCTGGGGTTAGCTGGAGGCGAGCGAGCATTGCTACTCTACTCACCTGGTTTGGAGTTCATTTCCGCTTTCTTTGGATGTTTGTATGCAGGAGTGCTAGCTGTACCTGCTTTCCCACCCCGTCGTAATCAGAAGATTACCAGAATCAAGGCAATTTCATCTGATGCCCTGGCAAAGGTGGCGCTAACTGATACATCCATTCTCACAGACATAAAGTATCAGTTAGCTCAGTATCCAGAATTGAGCAATATGCAACTCCTAGCAACCGATAGCATTGCCAACAACATCGTATTAGACTGGCAGGAACCAGAAATTAGTAGCGACACCATAGCTTTCCTTCAGTACACCTCGGGTTCGACATCGGCTCCCAAGGGTGTAATGGTAAGCCACGGCAATTTGCTCCACAACTTGTTGGTTACAGATGTTGGTTGGAATCACACATCTAGTAGTGTCATGGTTAGCTGGTTACCAACTTTCCACGATTTAGGTCTCATCTATGGAGTACTGTTACCGTTACGCTTTGGTTTCCCATGCTATTTGATGCCTCCAACAACCTTCTTACAGCAACCTCGGCGCTGGTTAGAAGCTATCTCGCGCTACAGAGGCACCCACAGTGCCGCTCCCAACTTTGCCTTTAACTTATGCATCCGCAAAATCTCTGAAGCACAGAAAGCAGATTTGGATCTGAGCAGTTGGAAAGTAGCTCTTAACGGCGCTGAACCTATCTCACCTGAAGTATTTGTGCGCTTTATTGAGACTTTCGTTGCCTGCCGTTTCCAACCAGATACCCTCTGCCCTGCCTATGGTCTAGCTGAAACTACCCTTGTAGTTTCTAAAGTCCATCATGGTAACCCAACCATCTTCTGTCACCTTTCCGATACGGACATAGGACAGAACCGCATTGTAGAAGTTTCTGCGGATGCTAGTAATTGCCAAACCTTGATTGGGTGTGGTGTGGTAGATTTAGATACAAATGTTGCAATTGTTCATCCTAAACGTCTCACTCGTTGCCTACCTAATGAAATTGGAGAGATTTGGGTGTCAGGTGTCACTGTAACCCAAGGTTATTGGATGCGACCAGAAGAAACAGAGCAAACCTTCCGAGCTTATACAGCAGATACCAACGAAGGACCATTTTTGCGTACTGGTGATTTAGGGTTTATAAGGCACGGTCAGCTGTTTATTACCGGACGCTTAAAGGATGTGATTATCATTCGAGGTAATAATCATTATCCCCAGGATATTGAATGGACGGTAGAATATAGCCATCCATCACTGCGTATGAACTCTGGGGCAGCGTTTGGAGTTAAAGTGGATAGCGAAGAGCAACTAGTCGTTGTTCAGGAGGTGGAGCGAAGTTGGTTCCGGAAACTGGATGTAAATGAAGTGATTGGAGATATTCGTCAGGCGTTAATGGCACAATATGAACTGCGGGTTTATGCAGTAGCTTTGATAAAGCCAGGAAGTATTCCGAAAACTTCAAGTGGTAAGATAATGCGTCATGCTTGTCGAACCAAATTTCTGGAAGGAACCTTAGAAGTTTTAAATCCGGGTGGTGCTCATCCAGAACATCTAAAGAAATTAACTGTTATGAGTGTGATATAGCAATCAACACCGGAATTCTGAATTTATCATTAGGACAGTCAAAAGCAAAGAGGAACTTTTTGTCAAAACACAAATAGCAATTGAGAAAAAGAGGAAATTATGAATATGCTCGCTCAAGACCAAATCAAACATTTTGTAGAGAAAGGATGGTGCGGTCCACTCGATATATTTTCACAGTCAGAAGTTGCATATTTTAAAGATTGTTTAGAAACTAATAGTTCCATCAAAGAAGTAGATAGTCAGCCGATGATGATGCTCTACAACAATGTTTTGAACATCAATACATCTCGCGACCTGCACCTCTTCTACAAACCAATAGCGGAGATGTTTAAAAGCCCCAAGATTGTTCGGTTGTTAAATCAGCTGGGCGAACCTAATCTCTTATTGTGGAATACAAATGTTTTTTGCAAAATGCCAGGAGAAGGTGAGATTAAATGGCATCAAGTTTATGATTCTTATGACCCTAGCAGTTATGACCCTCAAAAACCAGCATTGCTTTACCCTGAAGGAGAAGATTTCTTAAACCTAACAGTATGGGTAGCTTTAGATGATGCGACTCTCGATAATGGCTGCTTGCGTTTTGCCAATAACACTCACTACAAAAAATTTCAGCGTTTGCAGGTGCCTGCCGAGGAGGGAATGTTCGCAGGTGTGAAAAACCATAAAATGGTTTGGCAAGGGCGAAGGCAATATTCCGCAGTATTTGACTTCAATGAGAATGAATGGGAAGTGGAAGCAGTACCGGCTCGGGCTGGTCAGGTTATTATCTTCACTGAGAGGGTAATGCACTGTTCTGGTGCTAATAACTCCAATCAGCGCCGACTAGCTATTAACGCACGTTACGTTCGTCCAAGCGTGCAGATTTACCCCCATCGTTTGCAAGACGATTTCATTGATGAAAATTTTCACAACATAAAAAGGCATTTCTGTATGCTAGTGTCAGGACAAGATAATTTCGGCATAAATGTTATTAGAGATTGGAACAATTTAGATGATACAGAAGTAGAATTTCATAACATGAGCAATTTAGTACGTTTTGGTCATGTTGAATTGCCCCAAGGCAAACAACAAATAGAGATTGACAGTCTCTATCAACAGGTAATGGAGGGAGATTGTCCGAGAGCAGAACCAGACCCAATTCAGCACCCGCGAAAATATATTCAATGGCAAGCGTGGAATCAACATAAAGGAATGAGTCGCTGTGAGGCTATGAAGCGGTACAGCCAACTAATATCCAAACTGCCACGGGTAGATAGACAAAAGAAGCTGCCTTTAAGCGAGCAGATAAAAGCTTGGTTAGTTTCTTATGTAGCTGAACTGCTTAAAATAGAACCAGATGAGGTGGATTGCACAGTTCCTTTTGAGCGATACGCTCTGGGTTCCGCTGATGCAGCAAGTCTGACGGGTGAACTGGGGGCTTGGCTGGAACGAGACCTTCCTGCTACTCTGTTTTACAATTACCCCAATATAGAAACTTTGGCTAACCATTTAGCTTCTGAAAGACCCCTTGTTTGTTAAAAAGGCATCTATACTGGAGGCAGAAGGAATTAGATTTTTACCTTATGCCCTCTGCCCTCGTCGCAAAAGCTTATAACAAAAGCTTTTTGTCTGTTGCTAATGGTTGACTTATTTCCGCCGATGCGTACTAGCCTGTAGTAGACAAGCTGGCAAATCGGTAAAGAAAAAAATTAAGGAATATTGCAATGGAACCCATAGCAATTATCGGCATTGGTTGCCGCTTTCCAGGTGCTGAAAATCCAGAAAGCTTTTGGCATTTGCTGCGGCATGGTATGCATACCATTACTGAAGTTCCATCAACTCGATGGGATGTTGATGCCTTGTATCACCCAGACGCAGCTACACCAGGAAAAATGAACACCCGTTGGGGCGCTTTTCTGGAACAGGTTGATATGTTTGAACCGAGTTTCTTTGGAATTTCTCCCCGAGAAGCAGAGTCAATGGACCCCCAGCACAGACTGGTCTTAGAGGTAGCCTGGGAAGCTCTGGAACATGCAGGACTGGCAGCAAATAAGCTAGCTGGCAGCCAGACAGGGGTGTTCCTTGGAATTGTTGCCAGTGACTACAGCAGGCTAGTATTTAACAATTTCCTCCATATAGACGGTTATGGCGGCATTGGTATCACGCCTAGCATTGCCGCGAATCGTCTCTCCTATATACTGAACTTGCACGGACCAAGCTTGGCAGTAGATACAGCTTGCTCCTCATCACTAGTAGCATTGCATTTTGCCTGTCAAAGCCTGCAAAGCGGTGAGTCTAATTTGTGCTTGGTAGGAGGGGTTAATTTGGTTTTGTCCCCCGAATACACTCTCACTTTTTCTCAAGCTCGGATGATGGCAGCGGACGGACTTTGTAAAACTTTTGACAAAGATGCCGATGGTTATGTACGTGGAGAAGGATGTGGTATAGTTGTCCTCAAGCGCCTTGGTGATGCCATCCAGGATAAAGACAATGTTTTAGCAGTTATTAAAGGCTCCGCAGTTAACCATGATGGTCTAAGTAATGGAATCACCGCACCCAATGGGCTTTCGCAGCAGGCAGTTATCAGGCAAGCACTAAAAAATGCTGGGGTAGCGCCAGCCCAGATTAGTTATGTTGAAGCTCACGGTAGTGGCACTTCCTTGGGAGACCCAATCGAAGTTGAATCTATAAAAGCAGTATTAGGTCAAGGGCGATCGCCTCTTCAGCCATGTAGGATTGGTTCGATTAAGACGAATATCGGTCATTTGGAAGCGGCAGCGGGGATTGCTGGTCTAATTAAGCTAGTTTTATCACTGCAATATCAGCAAATACCACCCCACCTGCATTTAAAACAGCTGAATCCCTTAATTCAGTTAGAAGGGACACCTTTTTCTATACCTACTGAGTGCCAGTCTTGGTCTGTTGCTACAGAACCTCGCTTGGCTGGGGTAAGTTCATTTAGCTTTGGTGGCACAAATTGCCATGTCATCTTGTCCGAAGCCCCTAAACAAGAAACCAGAGCTAATGAAAGCGAACGTCCTGTTCACATTCTTGCCCTCTCAGCAAAAAGTGAGAAGGCTTTGAGAGAATTAGTAGAGCGCTATGAGGCTCATCTGGAATTAAACTTATCCGCAAAGCTAGCAGATATTTGTTTCACTGCCAATACGGCAAGACAGCACTTTGACCACCGCCTCTGCGTTACAGCAACATCTACAACACAGATGCAACAGGTGCTACGTGATTTCGCGAGGGGAAAAGAGACAGACTTGATAACTGGTCAAATACGCAGTCGCAAACGCCCGAAGATAACTTTCTTATTTACTGGTCAAGGGTCTGTGTATCTCAATATGGGGCGTCAACTTTACGACACCCAACCTACATTCCGCGCCTACCTCGAACGCTGTGAAGAAATTTTACATCCCTATCTAGAACAACCTTTGCTCTCTGTCCTATATCCAGATATTAGCAATTCTTATTCAACATCTAACACCCAAAATCTAAAATTATATGAGACCGCCTATACCCAACCTGCTTTATTCGCTCTGGAATATGCACTTTTCCAATTATGGAAATCTTGGGGTGTAGAATCAGATGCTGTAATGGGTCATAGTCTGGGGGAATATGTCGCCGCATGCGTCGCGGGGGTCTTCAGCCTGGAAGACGGTCTAAAATTAATAGCAACGCGGGGACGGTTAATGCAACAGTTGCCTCCAGGCGGTGAGATGTTGTCTTTGTTCGCATCGGAGTCTGTTGTGCGAGAGATAATTGCCCCCTATGCCGAGCAAGTGGCGATAGCAGCTCTAAATAGTCCCAACAGTGTGGTGATTTCCGGTAGCAGTGAAGCCATAAGTGCTATTTATAACAGTTTATCAAAGCAAGGAGTAAAGGCAAAATCTTTACAAGTATCCCATGCCTTTCACTCCCCCCTAATGGAACCAATGCTAGCGGAATTTGACGCGATAGCATCGCAAATCACCTATAACAAGCCCCGGATTCCTCTAATTTCTAATGTTACCGGACAACAGGTGAATAGTGACATCAGCACTCCTGGGTATTGGGTAAATCATATACGACAGCCAGTCCGCTTTGCTGATAGTATGCAGACCCTATATCAGGAAGGATATAAAGTTTTTTTGGAAATTGGCCCCAAGCCAATTTTGTTGGGAATGGGACGCCAATGTCTACCAAAGGAAGCGGGGGTTTGGTTGTCTTCTCTGCACCCAAATCAGGAAGACTGGCAACAATTGCTGGAAAGTTTAGGGCAATTGTATATCACAGGAGTGGAAGTAAACTGGTCAGGATTCGACGTAGATTATATCCGCAGCAAAGTGGTGCTGCCCACTTATCCTTTTCAAAGAGAACGGTATTGGGTCAAAACAGATAACCACAATCATGAAAATCTGTATTTGTCAAGTATTGAAAACCATAAAGCTCTGCGAGCGAGCGAAACAGACGAACTCAGCAACTGGCTGTACGAACTGGAATGGCGACCGATGGCTCGTTTTGGTGGGCAGTTACCATCAGAGTACTTCCTGACTCCATTAGCAATTGCTCGGAAACTACGTCCTCTGATGCCGAAGTTAGCCTCTCAAGCTAACTTGGATAGCTACAGTCAACTTATGAAGCAATTAGAAGCTTTGACTGTGGAATATGTCTTGCAAGCGTTAGAGGAGATGGGTTGGTCATTAAAAATAGGGGAACAATTCTCCACCGAATCCCTAGTCCAAAAATTAGGCATAGTCCCACAGCATCACCAGCTTTTCAACCTTCTGTTGGAGATGCTGGCGGAAGTAGAAATCCTGCGCTTCACCAAAAACCAGTGGACAGTACTCCAAACTTCCGAAAAAGTCAACAATCATCAAAAAAACCAGACCCTGCTCGCTCAATTTCCCAACGCCAAGGCAGAACTCACCCTTTTGGAGCGTTGTGGTTCCCAACTTAGTGGGGTTTTGCAGGGAACAGCAGACCCACTGCAAATTGTTTTCCCTGAAGGGGATTTAACTACAGCTACCCAATTGTATGAAAAATCTCCTGAAGCACAATTTACCAACACTTTAGTTCAACGTGCAATCACCAGTACCTTAGAAAAATTACCCAAAGACCGAGGAGTGCGGTTATTAGAGATAGGGGCTGGAACAGGGGGAACTACTAGCTACATCTTGCCTCATTTAAATCCAAAGCAAACAGAATATGTCTTCACCGATGTCGGAACTTTGTTTACCAGCAAAGCACAGGAGAAGTTTCGGGATTACCCATTTGTGCGCTATCAAAACTTGGACATCGAAAAAGACCCTACACTTCAAGGGTTTAAACCCCACCAGTACGATGTGATTGTAGCAGCTAATGTAATCCATGCTACAACTTCTTTGCGACAGACTTTAGAGCATGTGCGGCAATTATTGATACCTGGGGGGTTGTTAGTGTTGTTGGAAGCCACCACTCCGATGCGGTGGGTGACTTTATTTGCTGGACTGTTGGAAGGATGGTGGAAGTTTAGGGATTTTGATTTACGACCCAACCATCCCCTACTAAATGCATCAAAGTGGCAGCAACTGCTAATTGAAAGCGGTTTTTCCCAAGTGGCTACTCTCAAAGATATTCAGGGAACAAAAGAGGTGCTATCCTCGCAGAGTGTGATTATTGCTCAAACGGCTGCAGCTCCATCTTTGTCTCCCAGTGAGGGATGGTTAATTTTCGCAGACCAACAGGGTATAGCTCAAAAGTTAGCCAACCAACTACGGACTGTAGGACATGTTTGTAGTCTGGTGTTTTCAGCAAAGGAGTATCAACAGATAGCATCAGATGTGTTTACCATAAACCCAGAAAATCCTGATGACTACTTACAACTGGTAACAGTGGTAAAAGCTAACCAGCCTAATTTAAAAACAGTGTTGCATTTTTGGAGCTTAGATGCGCCAAAAACAGAGAAACTAACAGTAGAAGACCTGAAAGCAGCCTCAAAATCAGGATGTTGTACTACTTTATACTTGGTTCATGCCTTGACCAAGACCAAATTTTTGCAGCAACCTCATCTTTGGCTGGTGACCCGAGACGCGCAGCCAGTTCTTCACATCAATAATTCAGTCTCAGGACTAGCTCAATCACCTTTGTGGGGAATGGGTAGAGTCATCTCTCTGGAACATCCCGAATTGTGTGTCCGAATGCTAGATTTAGACCCCAATGCAACGTCAAAGGGCTGTTGTGCAAAACTTTTAGCAGAACTCGGCGATTCAAATGGTGAAGACCATATTGCTTTTCGAGATGGACAGCGTTACGTAGCACGTCTGGTACATAAGAACTTTACAGAACATCAAAGTTTCCAATTCCGGTCTGATAGCACCTACTTAATTACTGGTGGTTTAGGTTTCTTGGGACTGAAGTTAGCCCGGTGGATGGTAGAGCAAGGAGTTCGTCAACTAGTATTAATCGGACGCAAAGGGCTTCCCGAACGTAAACATTGGGCAAACCTTTGCCAAAACAGTAATGAATGGAAACAGGTTCAAAGCATTCAGTTATTGGAAAAGATGGGGGCTAGTGTAGCAGTGTATGCAACTGATGTCGCTGACCTGGCTCAAATGTCCTCAGTAATTAAGCAGGTCAATACTGCTGAAAAACCACTGCGGGGTATTATTCATGCTGCTGGTTTAAGTGGTCATCATGAATTAAACCAAATGAATAATCAAATACTTGAATCTATACTTTGCCCTAAAACAGATGGAGCGTGGGTTCTGCATCAACTAACCAATGAGATAAGTCTAGACTTTTTTATCTGCTTTTCTTCGATAGGGTCAGTATGGGGTTCGCTAGGTCACGGACATTATGATGCAGCGAACCAATTTCTTGATGTTTTAGCATATTATCGCCGCTCTCTTGGGCTGCCAGCTTTAAGTATAAATTGGGGAAGTCTCGGTGTCGGAGGGATGGTTTCATCAGAAAGTTATGTCCACTGGATGAAGCAGATTGGGTTAGAAGAATTACGACCAGAGCAAGGATTCCATGCCTTAAGTTTCCTTTTAAAAACTAATGCTGTCCAAACAGTAGTGGCTAAGGTTAATTGGTCTATATTTAAGGAGTATTATAAAGTCAGGGGATTGGGAAAGCTACTTACTGATATAAGTATTCCTGCTGTAGAGCTAACAAAGCCTTCCATAGAAGCTGAGGAGTCTGCGCTTTTAGAACAATTAGAAATAGCTTCCTCAGGCGAAAAAGAAAGCATTTTATTGACTCACTTTCAAAATGAAATTGCTCAACTACTGCGAATGAGAGTTTCACAAATAAACGTACAAGAGCCTTTAAATAGGATAGGACTTGATTCCCTAATTGCTGTAGAATTGCGAAATCGAATTCGAGTAAAAATAGGAATAGATATTCCTGTTGTCAAATTTATAGAAGGTGTTAGTATTGCCGATATTGTAACTGAGGTAAGAAAGCAACTGGACAAAATTGATTTGAGTCAAAAAGTTGAGTTGGAAAATCATAAACAACTCCAGCAAAAAGAAGTGATGCAAGGGGAGCGAATAAGAGGTGAATTATGAATTTAGTTGAGTTTTTACAAGAACTTTCAATTAAAGGTTGGCATCTTTGGAGTGAAGGTACGCAGTTGGGCTACGATGCTCCCAAAGAAGAATCAACCGCCTCAGTATTAGCTCTATTAAAGCAACATAAGGCAGAAATTTTACAGTTGCTGCATCAGCGTCCAGATATCCTGAATGTTTATCCCCTCTCCTACGGACTACAATCAATGTGGTTCCTGTGGCAATTAGCACCTAGTAGTTGTGTTTATAACGTATCAGTGCCTGTTCGTATTTGCTCTCAAGTAGATGTGACAGCTTGGCGACAAGCTTTTCAAGCTCTATGCGAGCGTCACCCTATGCTAATGAGCACATTTCCTAAGCTAGGTCAAGTACCCATCCAACAAATACATCAACATCAACATCAAGAACTGGACTTTCTACAGATTAATGCCTCCACTTGGAGTGAAAATGAACTGCACAGGAGAGTGATTGAGGCTCACAAGCATCCCTTTGATATCGCTCGTGAATCGGTGATGCGTGTCAGGTGGTTCACGCGGTCATTTCAAGAGCATATTCTACTGCTGACAATACACCACATTGCTTGTGATGGCTGGTCGTTAGACATTATCTTCAAAGAGTTACCAAAACTATACCAAGCTCAACTGACCCGCGTCGATGTGTCCCTTCCCCCTCTACAATATTCATATCAAGATTACGTTCGCGCTCAACGCGAGATTTTGGATAGCCCAAAAGCAGAAATCCTCTGGAACTACTGGCAACAAAAACTTGCGGGCGAGTTACCAGCTTTAAATTTACCCACAGACCAACCGCGATCGCCCGTACAGACCTACAACGGTGCTGCCTATCATTTTAGATTATCCGAAAAGCTCAGTCAGCAACTTATAGAATTAGCTCAGAAGGAAGATGTCACGCTCTATATGCTCCTTCTAGCAGCCTTTCAAGTATTCCTTTATCGTTACACAGGTCAGGAGGATATCTTAGTTGGTTCTCCCACATCAGGTAGAAGCAGACCTGAATATGCTCCAATCGTGGGTTACTTCGTCAACCCAGTCGTAATGAGGGTTTCGGCTTCAGGTAATCCCAGCTTTAAAGAATTACTCGCCCAAGTCCAGCGTACAGTATTAGAAGCAATAGACCATCAAGATTATCCCTTTGCATTGTTAGTAGAGCGCTTGTTGCCAAAGCGCGACCCCAGCCGTTCTCCGATTTTTCAAGTTTTTTTTCTGTTACAGCAAATGTCGGAATGGCGAAAGCTCCTCTCTGGCGAAATGAAGACATCGTTGGATTGGCAAGGACTGAAGGTAGAGGCTTTTGAAAGACCCATTCAGGAGTGTCAATTTGATTTCATACTAGAAATGATACAGGTCGGTTCGTCTCTTGGCGGACTCATTAAGTATAGTACTGACCTATTTAAGGAACAGACCATTGCCAGGATGGCGGGGCATTTTCAGACGTTGTTAGAAGCAATAGTGGCGGAGCCGACTTCTAGTATAGAACGACTGCCTCTACTGACAGCCTTCGAGCGGCAGCAATTACTGGTAGCAGGAAATAAAACTGACACAGAACCAGGTCAAGATAAATCTATCAATCAATTGTTGGAGGATTTATTTGAGCCGCAGGAGGAGCGCACCCCAGAAATCCCAGGTGAGGAGACATGCAGGCAAAGGCAATTGGGAGAGCGTACAGAAGTCGTGCCTGTAGATTATCCGACTGATTTTTCAGTTTATGTTTTAGATACCTGTGGAGAACCAGTACCTCCAGGAGTAGCGGGAGAGGTTTATTTAGGGGATAGCAATTTAACAGAGAGTGGCTTACATCACATACAACAAACACCAATTAGTTTTGTAAAGCACCCTCAACTAGGTCGTTTATTGAAAACAGGAAAACGGGGTTGCCATCGCTTGGATGGTTGTTTGGAGTTGCTAGAATCTACGGAACGACTGGTTTGGATTAAAGGGCATCAAGTGGATCTGTTTGCTATAGAAAAAGCCTTGCTGGCAATTGTTGGGGTGGAAGATTGTCATGTACTGATGCGGCAACGGCAGCTAGTTGCTTATGTAGTTGCCTCAAAATCTTTCTTACCAGAGTCTCTCTACAGCCAGTTAAAGTCTCAACTGCCCAGCTATATGCTGCCAAGTGCTTGGGTATCAGTATCTAGCTTGCCACTAACAGTCAATGGAAAAATTGACTCCGAAGCACTAGCACAGTTGGAAGTCATTGATAGCGAGTTAGTGTCACGCTGGGAAGAGCAGTTGCAATCGCAGCCAGAAATTGAGCAAGTAGCAGTTGTAGTCCAGCCAAAAGTAAAAATTATTCCAAGAGTTCATATCTCTGACTTAGTATCATCCCACAGATTGGTGTTTGATGCAAATTTTCCTCAAGTTGAAGACGAATTGATTGAGAAAGACAAAAATAACTCTCGATTGGAAATAAACCAACCAGCCATCAGCGAAGGAGAGCCTCTAAGAAACCCAGAACAGGCGGAACAAACTTTAGGGAAAATACTGCAACGAGCAGCCCAAAAGAATTCGACTAAAGGTATAATATATATCCAACCGGATGGAACTGAGTTTATCCAATCATATAAAGATTTATTAGATGATGCCCAAAAAATATTGGGGGGATTGAGAAAACTTGGTCTGAAGCCTCGAGACAAAGTAATTTTTCAACTGTCAGCAAATCAAAACTTTATTAGTGGTTTTTGGGGATGCATACTTGGAGGATTTATACCTGTACCGATGTTTGCAGCCAGCACTGCTGTCACTAACAGTACTTTGAACAAGCTGCAAAATACCTGGCAGATGCTAGGAAAGCCTTTGGTGCTAGTAGATAACAACTTAGCCTTAAAAATTCGGCAATGGGCAGAAGGATTAAATTTAGAAAATTTTCAGATAGAAACAATAGAAACATTAGGAAAGGCAGAAGCAGATAAAAATTGGCATCATTCAACACCAGAGGATTTAGCAATTTTACTGTTAACTTCCGGGAGTACGGGTATACCCAAAGCGGTAATGCACAGTCATCGCAGTTTGTTAAGCCGCAGTGCGGCAACAGTTGAGTTCAACGGTTTTAGCTCAGAAGATATTTCCTTAAATTGGTTTAGCTTAGACCATGTTGGGGGAATAGTTATGTTCCACCTTCGAGACGTTTATTTGGGATGTCAGCAAATCCATGCTTCAACAGAAATGGTGTTGCAAGAACCGACAAGGTGGTTAGATTGGATTAGCCAATATCGAGTGACAATTACTTGGGCACCAAACTTTGCTTATGGGCTAATTGTGGAAGAACTAGAAAATCGCAAAAAGATAGCAAGTAAAGAAAAAACCCGCCCGACATGGGATTTATCGTCAATAAAGTTTATTTTAAATGCAGGAGAAGCAATTGTTGCAAAAACAGTCAGAAGATTCTTAGAGTTATTAGCTCAATATCAGCTAGAAGATAAAGTAATGCATCCAGCCTGGGGGATGTCAGAAACTTCGAGTGCGGTAACTTTTTCATCTAAATTTTTGTTGTCCTCAACCACAGATGAGCAAAAATTTGTAGAAGTTGGGTCACCAGTGCCAGGGTTTGCAATCAGAATAGCAGACAATCAAAACCAGATAGTAAAAGAGACAATCATCGGACGGGTGCAGGTAAAAGGAGCCTCAGTCACATCTGGTTACTATCAAAATACAGATGCAAACCAAGAAGCTTTTACAGAAGATGGTTGGTTTAACACCGGGGACTTAGGATTCCTTCAACAGGGATGCTTAACTATAACTGGACGGCAAAAAGACATTATCATCATCAACGGTTTAAACTACTACAGCCATGAAATTGAAGCAGCGGTAGAAGAAACAGAAGGAGTAGAAGTTTCTTATACTGCTGCTTGTGCGGTGAGAAATTCTCACAGCGATACAGACAAACTAGCCATATTTTTTAGCACAACAAAAACTACAGAGAATAAAGAAGCAAGTTTGTTAAACGAAATTCGCTCCCAAGTAGTGAATCTTGTTGGCATCAATCCTGATTATTTGATTCCTGTAGAACGAGAAGTTATTCAAAAAACAGTAATAGGTAAAATCCAACGTTCCCAACTTAAACAACGTTTTGAAGCAGGTGAATTTAACTCGATTCTCAAACGGGTAGATTTATTGCTTTTAAATGCTAATACTATACCAAACTGGTTTTACCGTAAAGTCTGGCAACCCAAACGTGGCGTTTTTCTCAATCCTTTCCCTCAGGAAGCTTATACCTTAATATTTAGCGATTCTTTAGGACTAGGGACATTCTTATCAGGGGAGTTGGAAAAACACCATCAGCCCTATATTCAAGTTTCTGTGGGTGAAGATTTTGCCCAAATCAGTCACAATAGCTATTCCCTGGTTCCCGAAAAAGCGGAACACTATCGGATGCTTTTAGAGCAATTGGGACAAGAAAATAAAAAGGTCGGTCAGATTATATACCTGTGGGGCTACGACCAATATAGAGATGAAATTTCTCAACTAGAGGCTCTCGAACAGTCACAAAAGCAGGATTTATTTAGTTTGCTGTTCTTAGTTCAAGCCTTAGAACAAGCCCGGGATACAGAGAAGTCGGTGCAATTACTGTGGGTATCGAGTTACAGTCAGTCGATTGCACCAACCGATAAGATTGCGTATGAGAAAGGCACTGTTTTGGGTTTATTGAAAACAATTTGCCAGGAAATGCCTTGGTTAAACTGTCGCCACATCGATATATCAGTAGCTTCTGTTGAAGTCAATGGGACATATGTTTGGCAAGAACTTTGTAATTTTTCTAAAGAACCAGAAGTCGCCTATAGAAGCGGAAAACGCTTGGTTTCTGGTATCGAACTCATGGATTTATCTGCGGAACCTAAGCAAGAATTACCCTTCAAAATAGGTGGTATATACCTTGTTAGTGGAGGTCTTGGAGGTATTGGAATTGAAATTGCGAAGTACCTGCTAACAAATTACCAAGCGCGGCTGCTGTTGGTCGGTCGCACTCCCCTACCTGATGAAAACGTTTGTAAAACTACTTCCTTTCTTGCGCCAGAAGAATATTTATTTAATAAACCGCAGAGGCCCAGAGTAGGTGGAGAAAGAGAAATCAGAGATTCGGCAATGTTGCAGGGGGGAGGGAGTAATTTTGAGAGTGAAAGTGAACTTGCGAATAAAATTCGAGCTTATCAGCAATTGCGGAAATTACCAGGCTCGGTCATTTATGAAGCTGTAGATATCTGTGATTTTGCTCAGTTGCAACAGATAGTTACAACAACTGTATCCCAGTGGGGAGGTCAGCTTGATGGGATTATCCACCTGGCAGGAATTTTGACTGAACAACTCCTTACATCCCAAACTCCGGAGAGTTTCGCTGCAGTCCTTCGTCCCAAGGTGCTGGGGACTTGGGTATTGCATCAACTACTTAAAAATAATCCCAAAGGTTTGTTTCTCCACTTTTCTTCAGTCAATGGCTTCTTTGGGGGTGCGGCTGTAGGTGCTTATTCTGCTGCGTCTAGTTTTATGGAAGCCTTTTGCAATTACCAGCAGACAAACACCAGTTTGCAAAGCTATTGCTTGTCATGGAGTATGTGGGATAACACTGGTATGAGCCAAGGTTATCAAATGAAAGAGTTTAGCCGTGCCAAAGGTTATTTTGCCATCGCTCCCACACAAGGGGTATACTCTTTACTAGCAGCTTTGTCTCATCGCCAAAGTCATTTGCTACTGGGTCTGGACGGTAGTAAACCCAATATTGCGCGTTTTACGTCAGAATATCACAATCTACAACAGTTAGCTGCTTATTTCACCTCCAAGGTTAAAGAATTACCTGCTCCTGGGTTAGAGGGGTTGAAAGTGGGCGATTGCTTTGGTACACTAAGCCATTGCCTCTGCGTGCAACTCGCAGAAATGCCTGTAACTGAGACTGGAGAAATTGCTCGAGAAAAGTTGCTTGGCATTGACGCGGGTATTGGGGCTTTTGAACAAACAAAGCCACGCAATCAACTGGAGCATCAGCTAGTTGAAATTTTTCGGCAAGTGCTAGTGGTGGGGCAGGTAGGCATCCATGACAACTTTTTTGCTCTGGGGGGAAATTCTCTGTTTGCAGTACAAGTGGTTGGGAGCATACAGCAAACCTTGAACCTGGATGTCTCCCTACAGGTACTGTTTGAAGCACCCACTGTCGCTCAACTCGGTCAAACTTTAAGCAAATTAGGTCAGGAGAATCTTTTACTGGGACAAGAGTCGAATTGTAGCTTAGAAACACTTGTACCTGCACCCGAGCAACGTTACGAACCGTTCCCCCTAACTGAAATTCAACAAGCTTATTGGCTTGGTCGCAATCAAGCCTTTGACTTAGGTAATATTGCCAGCCATGTTTACTTAGAACTGGATTGCCAGAACTTAAATCTAGAACGCTTAAACCAAGCTTGGCAGAAATTAGTTGACCATCATGATATGCTGCGTGCAGTGGTGTTACCCAACGGGCAACAGCAAGTCAAACAACAAGTACCAGCTTACCAAATACAAGTGTTTGACAAGCGCGGTTCGTCACCGTCTGCGGTGACTAAGCATCTGAATGCAATTCGGGAGCAGATGTCCCATGAAATATTGCCATCAGAGCATTGGCCGTTGTTCAAATTGTGCGCGACTCACTTAGAGTCAAAGAATTACCGCCTGCACCTGAGTTTTGATGCTTTAATTGCTGATGGCTGGAGCCTAATGCTTTTGGGGCAACAGTGGCTGCAACTGTATCGAAATCCAGAAAGTTTACTGCCTTCGTTGGAACTGTCGTTTCGCGACTATGTGCAAGCCCAAATAGCGCTTTCTGTGACACCACAATACCAACGTTCGCAACAGTACTGGTTTGGGCGTCTGTCTAGCCTACCACCAGCGCCAGAATTACCAAAAGCCAAGCAGGCTGCGGCTCTTTCTCAACCGCAGTTTCAACGCCGCAGCGCAGGATTGGACGCTGTTGATTGGCAGCGATTGAAAGACAGGGCAAGTCAGGCTAATTTGACGAATTCTGGTGTTTTATTAGCTGCTTTCGCTGACATCTTAACTCGTTGGAGCAAGAGTCCAAAGTTTACCATCAATCTGACTCTGTTTAATCGCTTGCCCTTACATCCCCAAGTTAATCAGGTGATTGGAGATTTTACATCCCTGACCCTGTTGTCAGTTGATAACTCAGAAGCTGCCTCCTTTACTAGTCGCGCCCAACGCCTACAGGGTCAATTGTGGAAAGATTTAGACCACCGCTATGTCAGTGGTGTGGCAGTGCAGCGAGAACTGCGCCGCCAGTACGGGAGTTATCAAGCGATGGGGGTTGTGTTTACTAGCACTTTGGGTGTCAGTTCTTTAACTGAACAACAATTGTGGGTAAATCAGTTAGGACAAATGGTTTATTCTATCAGCCAAACCCCTCAAGTCTGGCTAGACCATCAAGTTCTCGAAGAAGGAGGAAACTTGGTTTTTCACTGGGATACAGTAGAAGAACTTTTCCCAGAAGGTCTTGTTGACGATATGTTCAACAGTTACACAAATTACCTGCAACACCTAGCTAAGGAGGAGTCCGCTTGGCTTGAGACTCACCCACAACTATTACCAAAATCTCAACTGTGTCAACGCATACAGGTGAATCAGACCGATGCACCTGTTTCCCAGCAGACTTTACACGGTCTGTTTCTATCGCAGGTGGAACGCCGCCCCCAAGCCTTGGCGGTGATTGCTCCAGAAGGTTGCCTTACTTACCAAGAATTATACCAACGCTCCCGGTACATCGGGCATCGTTTGCGGCAATTAGGAGTTTCTAGCAACAGCTTAGTAGCTGTCGTCATGTTCAAGGGCTGGGAACAAGTCGTTGCGGTCTTGGCAATCTTGATGTCTGGTGCTGCTTATGTGCCTGTTGACCCGGAACTGCCCCAACAGCGAAGAGAATATCTACTTACCCAAGGGTCAGTGAAACTAGTTCTCACCCAAGAACGTCTTGTTCGTCAACTTTCGATGCCAGAGGGTATCGAGTGTTTGTCTGTGGACACTCTAGAGTGGGAAAATAGCGATTCTAGTTCTTTTGTTCCCGTACATCATCCCTTGGATTTAGCCTATGTCATTTATACCTCTGGCTCTACGGGTTTACCCAAGGGGGTAATGATTCACCACCAAGCAGTGGTAAATACCATTCTCGACATCAACCAGCGCTTTTGCGTCACCCCCGATGACCGATTACTGGCGGTGTCCGCCTTCAATTTTGACCTGTCGGTGTATGACATCTTTGGTCTGTTGGCTGCTGGGGGAACCATCGTCATCCCAGCAGCCTCTAGTGCAAAAGACCCCGCTTGTTGGCACGAATTAATTGTTACACATCAAGTGACTCTATGGAACTCAGTACCAGCACTGATGCAAATGTTGGTTGAGTACTTGTCCGGTCAGCCAAATCAGTCTCCTGGTTCCCTGCGATTAGCATTGCTCAGTGGAGATTGCCTACCACAATATTTACCAGAGCTTTGCAAAGCTCTGTGGCCGCAGGTGCAAGTGGTGAGTTTGGGCGGTGCAACTGAAGCTTCTATTTGGTCGATTTGTTATCCAATAGATCCGGTTCACCCTACCCAAAGAAGTATTCCTTACGGTAAACCCCTTTTAAATCAAACTTTTTCTGTTCTGAATCACTTGATGCAGCCAACTCCGGTGTGGGTTCCAGGACAGCTTTATATCGGAGGCACGGGATTAGCTTCTGGTTACTTTCAAGATCGGCAAAAAACTTTTGAGAGTTTTATCACTCACCCAGTAACTCACGAGCGCTTGTACAAAACCGGCGACTTAGGAAGATATTTGCCCGATGGTAATATTGAGTTTCTCGGTCGCCAAGACTTGCAAGTGAAAATCAATGGCTATCGCATTGAGTTGGGCGAAATTGAAGCTACATTAATTGAGCATTCTACAGTTAAGGAAGCTGTAGTCAGCATTCAAGGTCAGTCACCACAGCATCAGCGTTTAGTCGCTTATATTGTTCCCAGTCAATCCCTTGCTGACAACACAAAGCTGCCGGAAGCTTATCAACCCAGTCAAACACAAGATGTAGTACTTGACCCCATAGAGCGAATTGAATTTAAACTCAAGCAACCAGGATTGCGACCACCCTCACCCACCCAATCGATTATCTCCTTACCGATTCCCGAATTTGATCGAGCTCGACAACAAGCTTACCTCCAGCGTCAGAGTTATCGCCAATTTCTACAGCAACCAATTTCTTTGCCAGAGTTTAGCCAGTTTTTAAGCTGTCTTTTTCAGATGAAACTGGAGGATTTTCCCCTGCCGAAATATCTTTATCCTTCTGCCGGAAATCTTTATCCTGTACAAACATATTTGTTAATTAAACCCCAAACTGTCTCAGGCTTAGAAGGAGGTATTTACTATTACTGCCCTAGCCAGCATCGCCTTGTACTCTTATCTGCCACCAGTGCTATTGATGGTACTGTTTACGGTAGCAATCAACCACTTTTTGAGCAGTCCGCATTTTCTATCTTTTTGATTGGTAAGCTCAGTGCTATTGCTCCCATGTATGGCGAACTGGCTCAAAATTTCTCTTTGCTAGAGGCAGGTCACATCGGGCAGTTGTTGATGAATGCAGCACCAAACTATCAGATTGGATTGTGCCCCATTGGCTATCTTGAGTTTAACCAGCTACAAGATTTATTTGAGTTGGAATCAAATCAGGTTCTACTTTACAGCTTTGTGGGGGGAAAACTTGACCCTGCTCAGACCCGTCATTGGTTGCTGTCTAAATCTCCCCAGAGAGGGAACTCTATTCCCGACCAACTGCATAAGCATTTACAACAGAAGCTGCCAGAATATATGCTCCCCAGTGATTATGTGCTGCTCGATACTCTGCCCTTGACCTCTAATGGAAAGGTTGACCGCAAGGCTCTACCAGCTCCTGATACAGTTTTATCACCACATGAAAGTATTTTTGCGGCTCCCAGTACTCCTGTTGAGGAGAAGTTAGCTCAGATATGGGCAACAATCCTAGAGATAAATCAAGTCAGTGTTAGTGTTAATGATAATTTTTTTGACCTCGGTGGAAATTCCTTACTCGCAACTCGGCTCATCTCCAGAATTCGACAAACTTTCCAAGTAGATTTACCTCTGGCTAACTTTTTTGAAGAACCGACAATTGTTGGTATAGCTGAACACATTGAAATAGTTAGTTGGATGGGGCAAGAACTGCAAAACTCAGAAACAAATACGGAGGAGATAGAACTGTGAAAAATCAAAACATCATGAAGTTCCTTTCTCAACTGCGTAAACTAAATATTCAGGTTTCATCTGAAGGAGAAAAATTGCGCTTTCAAGCTCCTGAAGGAGTTTTAACACCTGCACTGTACCAGCAGATAGCTGAACGCAAAGCAGAAATACTGGCGTTTTTGCAACAGGTCAGACAAGAAGCGCATACCAATCCTCCACCAATTTCGGTGATTCCTAGAGATGGAAATTTACCGCTCTCTTTTGCTCAAGAAAGACTCTGGTTCCTCGACCAACTTGATGGTTTAAAAACTCCTTATATTGAACAGGGGGCATTGCAAATTAGCGGGAAACTCAATATACTTGCCCTCCAGCAAGCTTTTACCGAAATCGTCCGACGCCATGAAGTATTCCGAACCCGCTTCCAATCGGTCAACGGTATACCGATGCAAGTAATTGTTCCTGATGCTACTTTGGAAATGGCAGTGGAGGATTGGCAGCACCTACCAAAAACACAACAGGAACAGCAAGTAAAACAGTACGCCCAGCAGCAGACACAAATCCCATTCGACCTGTCTGGGGGAAATCTATTGAGGGTGAGTCTGTTGCATTTAGCACTGCGTGAGTCTGTATTACTGGTTACTATGCATCACATTGTCGCTGATGTTTGGTCAATTGGAATATTTGTTCAAGAATTATCTGCCCTGTATCAAGCCTACAGTCAGGGAAAACCCTCCCCTTTACCAGAACTCTCTATCCAATACGCTGACTTTGCTTTTTGGCAAAGGCAGTGGTTAACCTCAGAAATACAACACAAGCAATTACAATACTGGCGACAGCAATTAGCTGATGCTCCCACCTTGCTACAGTTACCAACTGACCGACCTCGACCACCAGTACAGAAATATCAGGGCAGCACTCAGATTTTTACAGTTGGCAAACATTTGACCGAGCAACTTCAAAAACTGAGCCAGAACGCGGAAAGCACAATGTTTATGACGATGCTGGCAGCGTTTGCCGTGCTGCTGTTCCGCTACAGTGGTCAGGAAGATATTTTAATTGGTTCACCAATTGCCAACCGCAATCGTTCAGAAATCGAGTCCCTCATTGGCTTTTTCCCCAATACTATAGCTTTAAGAACCCACTTAGAGGGTAATCCCAGTTTTGAACAACTGCTCGGACAAGTACGGAAAATGACGCTCTTGGCTTATGCATGTCAAGATGTCCCCTTTGAGCGAGTAGTAGAAACTTTACAACCAGAGCGTTCTTTGAGTTACTCACCTCTATTCCAGGTGATGTTTATTCTACAAAATGCTCCAATGAAGTCCTTAGAATTACCTGGTGTTACCCTAACACCTTTGCAGGAGATACATCCGGGAACGGCAAAGTTTGATTTGGCCTTATCAATGGAGGAGACAGAAACCGGGCTGATTGGAACATGGGAGTACAGTACAGACTTATTTGAAGACCAAACGATTGCCAGGATGGCGGGGCATTTCCAGACGTTATTGGAAGCGATTGTGGCGAACCCGAAGGACAGGATAGAAAATTTGCCCTTGCTGAGTGCAACCGAACGGCAGCAATTACTGGCGGTGGGAAATAACAATAATATACCGCCAGTGCAGGATAAGTGCGTCAATCAATTGTTTGAGGAGCAAGTGGAGCGCGTGCCGGAAGCGGTAGCGGTGATGCATCTTAATCAGCAATTAACCTATCGACAGTTGAATGAGCGAGCCAATCAGTTAGCGCATTATCTACAACATTTGGGGATGGAACCAGAAGCGCTAGTCAGTTTGAGTGCAGAGCGGTCTATCGAGATGATAGTGGGATTGTTAGGAATTCTCAAGGCTGGGGGAGCCTATGTGCCAGTAAACCCAAGCGAGCCAACCGAAAATCTAGTTAATATTCCAGAGAATTTACTGTCAGTCAGCTTGACTCAACAAAAATACCTGTGCAATTGGTCAGAAAACAAGACAAAGGTAGTTGCCTTGGACTCGGAGTGGGAAGCAATCGCTCAACACAGTACAGAAAACCTCAACAGTGCCATTACTTCAGAAAATCTTGCTTATGTACTTGCCTTGGAAACTCAAAGCATTTCTGTAGAGCATCAAGCAGTAGTTCGTCGTCTCAACTGGCTCCAAAGTAAAGTCGCCATTTCTCAGGGAGAAGCGGTGTTGCATCAAACTTCTCTAGGTCAAGAAAGCCTGCTACGGGAAATATTGCTGCCTTTGGTAGTGGGTGGCTGTGTCGTAATTGCACCAATAGAAGGATTCGACAGTGCCGCATCTTGGCAACAGTTGATTGCTCAGAAGAAAATAAGTATAGTGAATTTTCTACCTTCGCAGCTAACAGCCTTTGCTCGCTGCTTAAACGCGACAACAGGGGGACAATTAACTAATTTACGCTGGCTGCTGTGTTCGGGGGAATCGCTATACCAGTCAGAGGTGGAAGTTTGCAGCCGATATTTGGACGCCCAGTTACTATATATGTACAGCCTGCCAGAAACAGCAGGAGAGGTGAGTTGCTGGCAAAGCCAATCTGGAGAACGTACAGAAGTATTGCCTGTAGGGTTTCCAACTTATTTTTCAGTTTACGTTTTAGATCCCCACGGAGAACCAGTACCTCCAGGAGTTGTGGGAGAGGTTTATGTGGGAGATAGCTATTTAACAGGGAGCGACTTACACCAGACACAAAAATCACCAGTTAGTTTTGTAGAGCATCCCCAACTAGGTTGTTTGTTAAAAACAGGAGAATTGGGTTGTCGTCGGTTGGATGGTTGTTTGGAATTGCGAGGATTTAGGCAACGGTGTGCTTGGATTAAAGGGCATCGGGTTGAGTTACAGGCTATAGAAAGAGCCTTACTGGCAATTACTGGGGTGGAAGACTGTTATGTAATGGTGCGCCAACGGGAGTTAGTTGCCTATGTAGTTGCCTCAAAGTCCTTCTTACTAGAGTCTCTCCACAGCCAATTACAGTCTCAATTGCCCAGCTATATGCTGCCAAGCACCTATGTGCCAGTATTTAGTTTGCCATTGACAGTCAAAGGACGAGTAGATGAATCAGCATTAGCCAGACTGGAGGTGATTGACTCTGAGTTAGTTTCAGGTTGGGAACAACTATTGCGATCGCAGTCAGAAATCGAGCAAGTAGCAGTAGTAGTCCAGCCTAAAGTAAAAACGATTTCAAGAGTACACATAGACGATTTAGTACCGTTGCAGATAGGAGTGAGGCGTCAAAATTCTCCTTCTGTTGAGACCTTCAAATTGATTGATAAAGACAAAAATAACTTTCCATTGGAAGTAAACCAACTAGCCATTAGCGAAGGAGAGCCTCTAAGAGAGCCAGAACTGACTTTAGGAGAAATACTGCAAAGAGCAGCCCAAAAGAATTCTACTATAGATATAATATACATCCAAACGGATGGAACTGAATTCACCCAATCCTATGCCGATTTATTAGAAGATGCCCAAAGAATATTCGCAGGGTTAAAAAAACTGGGTCTTAAGCCCCAAGACAAAGTGATTTTTCAACTGGATCAAAATCAAGATTTCATACCAGCCTTTTGGGGCTGCGTGCTCGGGGGCTTTGTCCCTGTGCCAATATCTGTAGCCCCCACCTACGAGCAAGTCAACAGTACCGTCAATAAGCTTCAGAATACCTGGCAGATGTTGAGACGCCCCCTTGTACTGACCAACGCGAGGCTAGCTCCAGCAATTCGTTCTTTTTCAGAGCTTTTAAATTTAGAGAACTTTCAAGTTAAAACGGTTGATGACTTGCGAGCTTGTACTCCAGACCAGAACCGATATATCAGCCAGCCTGACGATTTAGCAGTTTTGCTTCTGACTTCCGGAAGCACAGGTATGCCGAAAGCAGTCATGCAGAGCCATCGCAGTCTCTTAAGCAGGTCTGCTGCGACTGCCGTCATGAATAATTTTACGAGCAACGATGTCTCACTAAATTGGTTCCCCTTAGACCATGTTGGGGGTCTGGTCATGTTCCATCTGAGAGACGTTTATTTAAGATGCCAGCAAATCCATGCTCCAACGGAAATGGTATTGCAAGCACCTATGAGGTGGTTGGATTGGATTTCCCACTATCAAGCCACAATTACTTGGGCACCCAACTTCGCTTATGGATTGCTTAACGCTCAGGTACAAGAGTTTAGCCAGGGAAATTGGGATTTATCCTCAATGCGATTTCTCCTCAATGGCGGCGAGGCTATTGTCGCCAAACATGCCAGAAAGTTCTTGGAGTTGCTTGCTCCTTACGGGCTAAGGGCTACTGCTATGCACCCAGCATGGGGTATGTCCGAGACCTGTTCGGGGGTGACCTATTCCCACAACTTTACCCTAGATTCAACGACAGATGACGATTCGTTTGTGTCGGTTGGCTCCCCCATCCCTGGATTTTCTATACGGATTGCGAACATCCAAAACCAGCTAGTAAAAGAAGGTATAATTGGGCATATACAGGTTAAGGGAGCGAGTGTAACTTCCGGTTATTATGAAAATACGGAAATTAACCAGGAAGCTTTCACTGATGACGGGTGGTTTAATACTGGAGATTTGGGCTTTCTGCACGAGGGTTGTTTGACTATAACTGGACGGGAAAAGGATGAAATTATTATTAATGGTCTCAATTACTACAGCCATGAACTGGAAGCGGTGGTCGAAAAGGTTGAAGGTGTAGAGGTCTCTTATACTGCTGCGTTTGCCGTGCGTAGTACTAATGGCGGAACTGACAAATTGATCATCTTTTTCAGTGCGGCTTTTTCTGATGAGGCAAACGTTGTGAAGCTTATTCAGGGAATCCGTAGCAAGCTTGTGGAAAACTCTGGTATAAATCCACACTTGATAATTCCTCTCGATAAACAAGCTATTCCTAAGACCGCCATCGGTAAAATTCAGCGATTGCGGCTGAAACAACGCCTTGAGGCTGGTGAGTTCAACGAGATTATCAAACGGCTCGACTTAGTAACGTCCAACGCGAACACACTTCCGGACTGGTTCTACCAAAAAATCTGGCGTCATAAAGAAGGCTTGCCCTTAGCCCCTGTTGTGCAAACAGGTATGACCCTAATATTCCTCGACCAGTTGGGATTGGGGACATTCCTTTGTGATAAACTAAATCAACTAAGCCAACATAGCGTCATTGTAGAGGTTGGGTCAAAATTTGCCAAAATAAGTAGCGCCAGCGTACCTTACTATCGCATTAATCCTAATAAACCCCGCGACTATCAACGCTTGCTAGAGTCCCTAGCAGCCAATGACTTTCGCATAGCTCAAATTCTGCACCTGTGGACTTATGATGAGTATGGTGGAGAAGTCTCCAGCTTAGAGACCCTCGAACAAGCCCAAGAACAAGGAATCTACAGTCTGCTGTTTTTGGTACAGGCTCTGAACAAAGTTCAAGGTTCTGAGCATTTGGTTAGGTTGCAGGTCATTTCCAGTTACGGGCAATTAACCTCACCCACCGACAAAATTGCAGCTGAAAAATCTACTCTTATAGGATTTTTAAAGACGATTTCTCTAGAATTGCCTTGGTTGCGATGTCGCCACATCGATTTAGAAGTTAAACCCGTGGAGGTAAATGCAGAGCATATTCTTCAAGAACTTCACACTCCTACAGGCGAAGAGGAAATTGCCTATCGTAACGGTCGCCGTCTGGTATCATCTCTCGCTCCCGTGGATATCTTACGGCAAGAAACACAGGATATTCCCCTTAAGCAGGGCGGAATTTATTTGGTAACAGGGGGATTGGGTGGAATCGGTACATATCTGTCCCAATTTTTGATTGAGGAATACTGTGCAAAGCTCATTATTGTGGGTCGAACCCCCTTACCAAACAAAACTGAATGGTCTAACCATTTTCACCAGAAAACACGTGTTGCTAAACGGATTAAAAATTATCAAGCGATTGAAGCAACGGGTGGAGAGTTTATTTACGAAGCCGTTGATATATGCGACCTTGCTGGGTTACAGAAAATTGTTGCCCAAGCCGAGTCAAAGTGGAATCAACCACTCTCAGGGATTATTCATCTCGCAGGGGAAGGAAATTTGGAGTACCACTGGAAGGTGATTGACAAACACTGGGTAGCAGTAGAAACTCAGCAGAATTTTAATTCTATGTTGCGACCCAAGGTTTATGGTACGTGGACACTTTATCAACTGATTAAGGATAAACCTCAAGCAGTTGTAATTTCTTTCTCTTCGATAAATGGCGTGTTTGGAGGGGCTACCTTTAGTGCGTACTCTGCTGCTAACAGCTTTCTTTCTTGCTATTCTCTGTATCGTAGATATCATTCTCATCCGCAAACCTACTGTTTTAACTGGGCAATGTGGGATGACACAGGCATGAGTGAGGGGAATCCAGCATATGCTAGAGATGCTGCTCGTAGTGCAGGTTATTATGTCATCTCTAAAGAGCAGGGATTAAGTTCTTTGCTCGCTGGTTTGTATCGCAATCAGGCACAGATTATTGTCGGTTTGGATGGCAGCAATCGAAACATTCGACGGTACACTGACACCGGGGCTGATGGTGTTGTGCAGTTAACTGCTTATTTCACCTCTAAGGTCAAAGAATTACCTGCTCCTGAGTTAGAGGGGTTGGAAGTCAGCGATTGCTTTGGTACACTAAGCCATTGCCTCTGCGTGCAACTCGCAGAAATGCCTGTAACTGAGACTGGAGAAATTGCTCGAGAAAAGTTGCTTGGCATTGAAGCGGGTATTGGGGTCTTTGAACAAACAAAACCACGCAATCAATTGGAGCGTCAGCTAGTTGAAATTTTTCAGCAGGTGCTAGCTGTACCGCAGGTTGGTATCCATCACAACTTCTTTGCTCTGGGAGGAAATTCTTTGCTTGCGGTTCAAGTAGTTTCCCGCATACAGCGAACCTTGAGCCAGTATATCTCCCTACAGGTACTATTTGAAGCGCCTACTGTCGCTCAACTCGGGCAAACCTTAAGCTTGAGAAATCAGGGGAATCTTTTAGCAGGACAAGAATCGGATTGTAGCTTAGAAACACTTGTACCTGCGCCCGAGCAACGTTACGAACCGTTCCCCCTAACTGAAATTCAACAAGCTTATTGGCTTGGTCGCAATCAAGCCTTTGACTTAGGTAATATTGCCAGCCATGTTTACTTAGAACTGGATTGCCAGAACTTAAATCTAGAACGCTTAAACCAAGCTTGGCAGAAATTAGTTGACCATCATGATATGCTGCGTGCAGTGGTGTTACCCAACGGGCAACAGCAAGTCAAACAACAAGTACCAGCTTACCAAATACAAGTGTTTGACAAGCGCGGTTCGTCACCGTCTGCGGTGACTAAGCATCTGAATGCAATTCGGGAGCAGATGTCCCATGAAATATTGCCATCAGAGCATTGGCCGTTGTTCAAATTGTGCGCGACTCACTTAGAGTCAAAGAATTACCGCCTGCACCTGAGTTTTGATGCTTTAATTGCTGATGGCTGGAGCCTAATGCTTTTGGGGCAACAGTGGCTGCAACTGTATCGAAATCCAGAAAGTTTACTGCCTTCGTTGGAACTGTCGTTTCGCGACTATGTGCAAGCCCAAATAGCGCTTTCTGTGACACCACAATACCAACGTTCGCAACAGTACTGGTTTGGGCGTCTGTCTAGCCTACCACCAGCGCCAGAATTACCAAAAGCCAAGCAGGCTGCGGCTCTTTCTCAACCGCAGTTTCAACGCCGCAGCGCAGGATTGGACGCTGTTGATTGGCAGCGATTGAAAGACAGGGCAAGTCAGGCTAATTTGACGAATTCTGGTGTTTTATTAGCTGCTTTCGCTGACATCTTAACTCGTTGGAGCAAGAGTCCAAAGTTTACCATCAATCTGACTCTGTTTAATCGCTTGCCCTTACATCCCCAAGTTAATCAGGTGATTGGAGATTTTACATCCCTGACCCTGTTGTCAGTTGATAACTCAGAAGCTGCCTCCTTTACTAGTCGCGCCCAACGCCTACAGGGTCAATTGTGGAAAGATTTAGACCACCGCTATGTCAGTGGTGTGGCAGTGCAGCGAGAACTGCGCCGCCAGTACGGGAGTTATCAAGCGATGGGGGTTGTGTTTACTAGCACTTTGGGTGTCAGTTCTTTAACTGAACAACAATTGTGGGTAAATCAGTTAGGACAAATGGTTTATTCTATCAGCCAAACCCCTCAAGTCTGGCTAGACCATCAAGTTCTCGAAGAAGGAGGAAACTTGGTTTTTCACTGGGATACAGTAGAAGAACTTTTCCCAGAAGGTCTTGTTGACGATATGTTCAACAGTTACACAAATTACCTGCAACACCTAGCTAAGGAGGAGTCCGCTTGGCTTGAGACTCACCCACAACTATTACCAAAATCTCAACTGTGTCAACGCATACAGGTGAATCAGACCGATGCACCTGTTTCCCAGCAGACTTTACACGGTCTGTTTCTATCGCAGGTGGAACGCCGCCCCCAAGCCTTGGCGGTGATTGCTCCAGAAGGTTGCCTTACTTACCAAGAATTATACCAACGCTCCCGGTACATCGGGCATCGTTTGCGGCAATTAGGAGTTTCTAGCAACAGCTTAGTAGCTGTCGTCATGTTCAAGGGCTGGGAACAAGTCGTTGCGGTCTTGGCAATCTTGATGTCTGGTGCTGCTTATGTGCCTGTTGACCCGGAACTGCCCCAACAGCGAAGAGAATATCTACTTACCCAAGGGTCAGTGAAACTAGTTCTCACCCAAGAACGTCTTGTTCGTCAACTTTCGATGCCAGAGGGTATCGAGTGTTTGTCTGTGGACACTCTAGAGTGGGAAAATAGCGATTCTAGTTCTTTTGTTCCCGTACATCATCCCTTGGATTTAGCCTATGTCATTTATACCTCTGGCTCTACGGGTTTACCCAAGGGGGTAATGATTCACCACCAAGCAGTGGTAAATACCATTCTCGACATCAACCAGCGCTTTTGCGTCACCCCCGATGACCGATTACTGGCGGTGTCCGCCTTCAATTTTGACCTGTCGGTGTATGACATCTTTGGTCTGTTGGCTGCTGGGGGAACCATCGTCATCCCAGCAGCCTCTAGTGCAAAAGACCCCGCTTGTTGGCACGAATTAATTGTTACACATCAAGTGACTCTATGGAACTCAGTACCAGCACTGATGCAAATGTTGGTTGAGTACTTGTCCGGTCAGCCAAATCAGTCTCCTGGTTCCCTGCGATTAGCATTGCTCAGTGGAGATTGCCTACCACAATATTTACCAGAGCTTTGCAAAGCTCTGTGGCCGCAGGTGCAAGTGGTGAGTTTGGGCGGTGCAACTGAAGCTTCTATTTGGTCGATTTGTTATCCAATAGATCCGGTTCACCCTACCCAAAGAAGTATTCCTTACGGTAAACCCCTTTTAAATCAAACTTTTTCTGTTCTGAATCACTTGATGCAGCCAACTCCGGTGTGGGTTCCAGGACAGCTTTATATCGGAGGCACGGGATTAGCTTCTGGTTACTTTCAAGATCGGCAAAAAACTTTTGAGAGTTTTATCACTCACCCAGTAACTCACGAGCGCTTGTACAAAACCGGCGACTTAGGAAGATATTTGCCCGATGGTAATATTGAGTTTCTCGGTCGCCAAGACTTGCAAGTGAAAATCAATGGCTATCGCATTGAGTTGGGCGAAATTGAAGCTACATTAATTGAGCATTCTACAGTTAAGGAAGCTGTAGTCAGCATTCAAGGTCAGTCACCACAGCATCAGCGTTTAGTCGCTTATATTGTTCCCAGTCAATCCCTTGCTGACAACACAAAGCTGCCGGAAGCTTATCAACCCAGTCAAACACAAGATGTAGTACTTGACCCCATAGAGCGAATTGAATTTAAACTCAAGCAACCAGGATTGCGACCACCCTCACCCACCCAATCGATTATCTCCTTACCGATTCCCGAATTTGATCGAGCTCGACAACAAGCTTACCTCCAGCGTCAGAGTTATCGCCAATTTCTACAGCAACCAATTTCTTTGCCAGAGTTTAGCCAGTTTTTAAGCTGTCTTTTTCAGATGAAACTGGAGGATTTTCCCCTGCCGAAATATCTTTATCCTTCTGCCGGAAATCTTTATCCTGTACAAACATATTTGTTAATTAAACCCCAAACTGTCTCAGGATTAGAAGGAGGTATTTATTACTATTCTCCCTGCGAGCATCGCTTAGTGTTGCTCAATCCTTTGAGCGATGTTGACGGCAGTATTTACGGTGGCAATCAACCGGTTTTTGAGCAGTCCGCATTTGCACTGTTTTTGATTGGCAAACTCAGTGCCATTTCTCCGATGTATGGGGAGTTGGCTGAAAAGTTCTGCTTGTTAGAAGCGGGTCACATCGGGCAGTTGTTGATGAGTTCCGCATCAAACTACCAAATTGGCCTTTGTCCAATTGGTTATTTGCACTTTGACCAGTTACGCAATTTGTTTGAGTTGGAATCAAATCAGCCTCTACTTTATAGTTTTGTCGGTGGTAAAATTGACCCAGTTCAAAGCAAGCAGTTGTTTGCATCTCAATCGAACGGCAGTTCGGGTTCCATTTTTGTGGAGTTGCGGAAGTTCCTACAACAGAAGTTACCTGAGTATATGATACCTGCTGAGTATGTGCTTCTAAATACCTTACCATTAAATGCTAATGGCAAAGTTGACCGCAAAGCTCTACCAGTTCCTGATACAACCCAATCGCTACAGGCTCAACAGCAATTGCAAGAGAATTTTGTCCCTCCTCGCGACCTTGTGGAACTCCGACTGACTCAAATTTGGTCAGACATCCTGAATATTAGTCCAGTAGGTGTTAGAGACAACTTCTTTGACCTTGGCGGCAATTCCCTTTTTGCCATCCGCTTAATGACCCAGATTGAACAACACTTTGGGAAAAATCTACCTTTAGCAACTTTATTTCAAGGCCAAACCATTGAACAACTGGCAGCAATTCTCCGCGAGCAATCAGATTCCAATTTCTGGTCTTCTCTTGTCTCAATTCAGACTCTAGGTCACAAACAACCTTTCTTTTGCGTCGCTGGAGGTGGTGGCAATGTTCTTTACTTTTATCATTTGGCTCGCCATTTAGGTTTAGATCAACCATTTTATGCTTTACAAACTGTTGGTCTTGATGGAGAATCGGAGCCTTATACGCGAGTTGAAGACATGGCTGCCCATTATGTCGAAGCCATAAAGTCCGTTCAACCCCAAGGACCGTATTTCCTGGGAGGTCATTCCTTTGGCGCTTTAGTAGCTTTTGAGACAGCCCAGCAGTTACAAAAGCAAGGGGATGAGGTGGCTCTACTGGCCATTTTAGATATGCATGCACCAGATATGCATAAACCAGAATCCAGTGCCGTTGAAATCGATGTAGATTGGGATGGTGCAAAAATGCTGGTCAGTATTGCTGGTATATTTGAACGTATGTTCGGGAAAAATATCGGAGTATCCTATGAAGCTCTCCAACCGCTTGCTCCGGAGGAGCAACTAAACTACGTTAACGAACGGTTTAAAATGGTCAATATTTTTCCCCCTGGAACTGGGGTTAAGACAATCCGCGGTCTTCTGCAAGTTGGCAAAGCAAATCAACAATGTCATTACGTTCCCCAGGAGATTTATCCAACTCAAATTACTCTCTTCCGAGCCAACGAGGAAGCTCCTATAGAGATTGCTGCTAGTGAGGAGATTTATCAGCTCCTTTATGACAGCAGGAAAATTGACCCTGTGTGGGGTTGGGGTCAGTTTTCTGCTGGAGAAGTCGAACTCCATATTGTCCCAGGCGACCATCTCACGATGATTGCCGAACCACATATTTGCGTTTTAGCCGAAAAGCTGAGAGCTTGCTTGGAAAACGCACAAGCTGAAAACCCTATTAATTAGATGTCCGCAAACCAAACAAAAATAGAGGAATGGTTATGAAATGGCCCGATGGTCCACAAACACCAGCGCTATTACAGTCTATCAATTTAGTTGTCAATCCTCTAAAGTACTTAGACAAATGTGCTAAATACTACGGTGACATTTTTACCATACGCTTCTTGAGCTATCCTCCAGTTGTGGTTATTAGTAATCCCCAAGGGATGGAGGAAATTTTTACAGCAAACCCAAAACAATTTAACTCAGGGGAAGCCAACAGAATGCTTCCAAGGACTTTTTCTGGTGATAGCTCGCTGCTTGTGTTAGATGGTAATCTTCATCAGCGTCGAAAACGGATGCTAACACCCCCCTTTCATGGTGAACGCATGCGGGCTTACGGTCAGTTGATTTGTGACATTACTAAGCAAGTGATGATGCAGTGGAAAATTGATGAACCTTTCCACGTTCAGCCTTCCATGCAAGATATTTCTCTACAAGTGATTTTACGTGCGATTTTTGGCTTAAATGAGGGAACTCGCTTCCAACATCTTAAGAAATTGTTAAATTCACTAGTGAATCTGTTGAGCGACCCTTGGAGTGCCAGCATTCTGTTTTTCCGTACACTTCAGCAGGATTGGGGACCTTGGAGTTTGTGGGGACGCTTTGTGCGCCTTCGCCAGCAGGTTGATGAAATCATTTACGCTGAAATTAAGAGACGTCGGAACGACCCGAGTTTATTGGGTGAAGATATCCTAAGCTTAATGATGACCGCTCGTGATGAGTCTGGCGAGCTGATGACGGATGTGGAATTACGTGATGAGTTAATGATATTGTTAATAGGGGGTCATGAAACCACTGCCATGAGTATGACATGGGCTTTGTACTGGATTCACCACTTACCAAAGGTGTATGAAAACCTTATGGTAGAATTAGATACATTTGGTTCTGACCTAGAGCCAACTGCCATTGCTCGGCTGCCGTATCTAAATGCAATCTGTCAAGAGACTTTACGTATATACCCAACCGTTATTTTTACATCGTATCGGATTGTGCAAGAGCCTGTAAAGATTATGGGCTACCAATTCGAGCCAGGTACGTTTTTATCTCCTTGCGTATACTTGACCCACAAACGAGAGGATTTATATCCCGAACCAAATCATTTTAGACCGGAACGTTTTCTGGAACGGCAATTTTCGCCTTATGAATTTTTGCCTTTTGGTGGCGGAAACCGTCGCTGTTTAGGAAAGGCGTTTGCTCTGTTTGAAATGAAATTAGTCCTGGCGACGATTCTGGTTCATCTGAAATTAGTGCTAGCTGATTTGCCTCCAGTTAAGCCTGTACGTAAAGTCGTTACCGTTGCACCGTCCAAAATGTATCTAATTCCCACCGAAGAAAAAGTGTCTACTAGTAATACGTTAGTGTATCGCTAATAAGAGTGTCGCATTTGCAACATAGCCAAGACCAAGTCTGCTAGTTCATTCACAGTTATTGACTTAAGGAGGACGATATGGATGAACAAATTTTCATAGAATCTAATGCTGGACAGTGGGAAGAACTGGAGGGTTTCGGTTTCTCAGGGGTAAAAGCTTTAGCTTTGGGTGTACCAGTCCCACAAGGGTCTATTCATTTAGTACGGATGCCTGCCGGAACTGTTTTCCCGCCCTATAAGCATCCTAGTGATGAGTATGCCTATATCATTAGCGGAACTATAAATTCAGGCGGACGTGTATGTGAAGGAGGAACATTTTGGTTTACACCTGCTAATGTAAGAAATGGACCGCATATAGCAGTAACAGATTGTGAAATCATTTCGATACGATTAGGAGCATTTGGAGTTGTTGAAAAGCAGACTTCTCCAGAAAATTTCAAAGATTTACCATGAGTGGTTTTTAGAAAATTATGAAACTACCTCCAGGACCGCAGACTCCAGCTGTCGTACAGATGCTGGAGTGGATGTTTAGTCCTTTAGCATTTATGCAAACCTGTGCCCAGCGCTATGGGGATATCTTTACAGTAAGGATTGGTGCGAATCTTTCTCCCGTGGTGTTTTTGAGTGACCCAAAAGCAATTCAGGAATTGTTTGCTGCCGATTCAAAGCAGTTTGACACTGGTAAAGTGAACAAGATAGCCCAACCTTTGCTGGGGGAATACTCACTAATGCTACAGGATGGCGATTATCACCAACGTCAAAGACGACTGTTGATACCCCCTTTTCATGGGGAACGCATGCGGGCTTATGGTGAACTGATCTACGACATCACCAAGCAAGCCATCAGCCAGTGGCAAGAGGGTAAGCCCTTCTCAGTCCGTTTATCGATGGAAAAAATTTCCCTGGCACTTATTGTACATGCTGTATTTGGTCTAGAGGATGGGCCGCGTTGCCAATATCTCAAACAACTCCTCAGTTTGATGGCTGAGTATAGTAGCACTCCTTTGGCTTCTGCTCTAGTTTATTTGCAGCCGTTGCAAAGGGATTTCGGTTCTTGGAGTCCATGGGGACGCTTTATACGCTTGAAGAAGCAAATCACCCAACTAATCTATGATGAGATTAGAGAACGCCGGACTCAATTTGACTTATCTCGTACCGACATCCTAACATTGTTGATGTCTGCTCGCGACGAGGAAGGTCTGCCGATGTCAGATGCAGAGTTACACGATCAGTTAATCACACTCTTGATGGGGGGTCATGATACTACAACTACAGCTTTAGTATGGGCTTTGTACTGGATACACTATTTGCCGGAAGTCCGTGAAAAGCTTCTACAAGAACTCGATAGCCTAGGTGATGACCCAGAAATAAGCGATGTTGCCAAACTTCCCTATCTTAATGCTGTATGTTCGGAAACCCTACGAATCTACCCCATTGCTTTTATTACCTTACCTCGAATCGTTAAATCACCGTTGCAGTTGATGAGCTACCAGTATGAACCCGATACAATGCTAGCAGGCTGTATTTACTTAACACACCGTAGGGAAGACTTATATCCTGAACCAGATAAGTTTAAGCCAGAGCGCTTTCTTGAGCGGCAATTTTCTTTTCATGAGTTTTTGCCTTTTGGGGGCGGTAACCGTCGCTGTATTGGCATGGCGTTTGCTCTTTTTGAAATGAAACTAGTACTTGCTACAATTCTCCGCGAAAAACAACTAACGCTTGCCGATAACCGTCCCGCCAAACCTATACGCCGTGGTGCTGGTTTAGCACCTTCTGAAGGCGTGCAGATAGTTGTAACTGGCCCGCGTCGCCAGAATTCACTAAATTTTCAGTTCAGTTCTTGCTCAGAATAGAAGGTAAGAGTTTATAGCATTATTTCGCCACAAATCGGAGTAATTCTCATGAGGAATTACTCCGTTTTACTTCCTAAATCGATGCGCTAACTTAACTAGCTTGACTACTTTTAACTAAGCAATCCAACTCTTGCTGCATCTTATTTATTACCAACTCGTAGCAGGCGTTGACATAAGAGCGGTCGCTGGCTGCTTCTGAACCGTAGCGTTCAAATACAATTTTTGGACATATCCGCGTGTGAATTTTCACAGGCAATGGGATGTTGGGTAATGGACCAATCGCCAGCCCCCAAGGCAGTCCTAAATAAATAGGAAAGACTTCCAAGTCAATACCAAAAGGCCAATTTATCCCCAAGGATTTGAGTTGCTGGAGGATTTTGTAGCAGTCAGTCAGCACAATTAGTGTATCGTGGGCACCAACGGAAATAAGTGGCACAATTGGCACTTGCTCTCGCAGCGCTAACTTGATGAATGCCTTGCGCCCACTAAAGTAGATTTGATGGCGTTGAGAGTGGGGCCGAAAGATATCTTGTGCTCCACCAGGGTAAAGCAGGAGGCTAGCTCCAGAGCGCAATGCGGTAATTGCCATTTTAGGATGAGCCGTAATTGCTCCAATCTTGCTAGCTAGTTGCGCTAATGGGGGAAATCCCTGCCAAACTTTGGAATCTGTTAGAGCATAGATGGGTCGTTCAACACCGTATCGTCGAAACCAGTCGTATATCATCATCAGCATATCGGGAGCAGCAAACCCCCCATTATGGGTACCGACGAACAAGACTGTTTCATCAGGTAAAATATGGTTCCAGCCACTGGTTTCAACTCGGAAATAGTTGTCATACAACCACTCCCACAATGGCAATAGAGATTGGATTACTACCGGGTCTCGCTCATCCAAAGACCATTCGGGTTTTGTTGGAGCGTTTTGTTTATTTTTTAACATGAATTGATGGGAACTGATGAATTAATGAGAGTTGATGAAGTTGCTATCAAATGAAGAAAGGCAGCTATCCTGATGGCAGAAATCAGAAAGAACCATAGCATTTATGGGTGGTATTTAACAAGAAAATAAATTGTATTTTTTCCAAGGATTAACTTGGGGGCTTTGATATTTTCCGACGAGATGTATAAGAAGGCAGCTATGCTGGAGGCAGAAGGCAGCTATGATTCTCCATAAATTGCAGGAGCGGGGATTTGATAATGACGCCTTTTTTCTTTGTGCAACGCAAATCGCAGAAAAAAATCTTTTTTTGTTTTGCATAAATAAATTTAGGGGCTTCTACCCTTGTGGCAGAGGGAAATTAGATTCTTACCTTCTGCCATCTGCCCTCTGCCTTCTTTGATGAAATATTTTGAGTTGAGCTTGCATTATTTTAGCGCAAATTCTCCAACTTTATTTTGCAAAGCTTTAAACATCTTTGAAACTTGTGATTAAGGTTTTTTCGGGTGTGGGGAAATGTAGAGGTAGAGGTCAGAGACGATGGTATTCAAATTCATAAAATTTACGATTTTGAAACACTGTGTCGAGTGTAACCGTTCACAGGATTTATTTGGTTACCGCATCCAATAGGTACAAATTGGTGGTAGATTGAGAGGCATGGATACTCTGTGCATCTTTTACGGAATTGAGATTCCCAACTCGGATTGGGAAAAAACCCCAGCCAGCGTCAAAGAACTGGTCGCAAAGTTGGGTCAGCTCATAAAGCAATCAGAAAAAGAGTTGTCCGATAAAGATGCCCAAAACCAAGAACTTTTAGAAAAAATCAACCGTACATCAAATAATTCATCATCTCCCCCATCATCTGACCCACCCAGCGTCGAAAAACCTCTTCATAAAAAAAAGAAGAGCGGTAAAAAACGTGGTGGACAACCAGGTCATAAGGGACACAGCCGATTTTTATTCGAGCCTGATGACTGTACAATTTTAGACCATCACCCAAAAACTTGTAGTTGTTGTGGCGAGAAATTAAGTGGAGAAGACGCTAACCCTTACCGTCATCAAGTAGTAGATATCCCGATTGTAAAACCAGTAGTTGTAGAGTATCGCTTACACCAACTGGTGTGTGATAACTGTGGAACAAGTACTCGTGCAACATTACCCCAAGGTGTTAACAAGAGTGGATACGAGGCCTCAGTTGTAGCTCTTGTTGCTGTTTTAAGTGGGGTATACCGTCACAGCCAGAGAATGGTGCAAAGTGCCATGTCTGAAGTATTCGGAATACCAATGTCTTTAGGTACAGTCAACAAGCTCAGGCTTGAGGCAAGTTCAGCACTTTCAAGTATTGTTGCTGAAGCAAAAATATACATCCAAAATTCCCCTATAGTTGGAGCGGATGAAACACACTTCGTCCAAGGAAACGTTGATGGATGCAACGAGAAAAAGAGTCAAGCTTGGCTTTGGGTCGCAGTCACACCCTTAGTTACTTTTTTTCAGATTACACTTTCTCGCTGTTCTGAATCTGCTAGAAATCTATTGGGTGAAGACTTTGGCGGTATTTTAAATTCAGATAGGTACGCCTCATACAATTGGGTAGGCTTGGAGCAACGACAATTGTGCTGGGCACACTTAAAAAGAGAATTCATTAAAATATCAGAGCGTCCTGGGATATCAAAAGAAATTGGAAGCGCTCTGGTTAAACAGCAAGAAAAGTTATTCGAGCTATGGCATCGAGTCAGAGATGGAACTTTGAAACGTTGTGAGTTCCAGCTTTTAGTTCAACCCGTCCGCAATTCAATCAAGTCGTCGTTACAAGAGGCTGCGGATTATGAGATTGGTTCCAAAGAAAAAACCCCACTCGCAAAAACTGTTCGTACTTGTCGCCAAATTTTAAAAGTTGAGCAAGCCTTGTGGTTGTTTGTAACTGTCGAGGGTGTGGAGCCAACAAATAATGCTGCTGAAAGAGCTATACGTCCTGCTGTAATATGGCGACGCACCAGTTTTGGCTCTCAAACACAAGCGGGTAGTACTTTTGTTGCCCGGATGTTAACTGTTGTGACTTCCCTCAAGTCTCAACGTCGCAATGTTTTGGAATTTATGACCAAAGCTGTCAATGCTGCACGTGACAATAAACCTACTCCTTCTTTACTACCATTAGCTAAAGCTCCTGAGGAACAAGTAATAAAGGCTGCTTAATTAAGCACAAAGACAGAAATATTTACACGTATTGAAATAAATTGCGCTTTAACTGACGCACGGGACAAAGCAGATTATTCTTGACGAGTAGCTATAAATTCTCGTATTTCGATTCGTCGCTTGCCACCCTAAACGATGTTTGCCATTTGGAGAAGTTGATTGCTTTTCCTGTCTACTCTTACACTCATACACCTCTGTATTACCTCGTAACATCAACCAAGAATCAAACCTGATTCCCTATTTCTTACATTCAAAGATTTCCTGTGTGCTTCTTATAATCAAATAGTTACAACGCGCATTACCGGGTGGTGCGCCGCAGGCGCACCCCCTGAACGGTTACGTGTCGAGTTTTGCTAAGGCGAATACTAAGCGTGTGATTTATTTTTAGCCTCAATCTCCGCGAACTCACGTTAAACTAGGGTAAAAGATGCGAGCAGTGAACTTTAATATCTGCATCTACACTACGAATGGTAGCGCAAACGCTACTACTGTGTTGCAATTTTAATAGCTCTATGGAGGTCAATGAACGAAAGTGACTATACCAAAAAAAATTCACAGAGGCTTTAGCTACAATGAAGCCATATTAATGTGTCGCTTCTGCAAGCAAGCCTACGACATTTTCGCTTACGATGACGGAAGGGTAGATGACTTGGAAATTAGGGACATCTACAGTTCAATATACCGAAATCAAGAATGGAAATGTGTCCATAGCTTCTGGAGTACTGCCGCAAGTGCCCGGGGATTTATCCTCAAAAGAACAACAGGTAATCAGTATGTACTGGTTTTCCGAGGTTCAATTATCACGGAACAAGGTACTGTCGATTTAACCAACATTGCCACCTGCATAGACTGGGAGTTTGTCAACTACGGTTCTACCCTCATTCAAAGAATTAAAGTAGCTCGTGGTTTTTTATTAGCATTTGAGTCAGTCTCAGATGAAATAATAATTTTCTTTAAAACCTTACTTGGCAAACTCAAACCCATAGATTTTCAGAAGCTATACCAGCTCAATCCCTTAAGGCAGTTGGCTTGTGCAACGGCAATCGCTAGAGCTGGAGCAATTCTACTCGGAGATGATTTTGAGAAAAATGCCAAAAAGTTAATCGAACAAGCAGTTGAAGATGGGGAAGTTGGCAATAATGACGATATAAAAGCAATTTTAAACTATGAGGAAGAAGCTTTATTAACTGCTAAAGCCTCGAATCCAATAGAAATTTACGTTACAGGTCATAGTTTAGCAGGGGGATTAGCCAACCTTTGCGCTTTGGCTTTGCGACGTGAGTTTGGTGTGCGAGAAGATTCAGGCATGGGAATCAAAGTCTACACCTTTGGCGGGGTAAAAACTGGCAATAAAGACTTTGCAGAATACTATAATCAACAAATCGGTTTGGGCTTTAGCTATCGTGTGGAAAACGTACTAGACCCTGTACCATCCATTCCCATCTCGCCTCCTTTCCCTGTAAATGTTGTGTTTCCTGAGGGTCTGCGAATAGGTAATTATTTTTTGGGAAACTATGTAGCTGTAGGAGAAAATTACAATGTCTTTGGACTGGGAAGTCAGAGTTTCTCTGTCTCCTTTGGGGGGGCCTTTGAGTTCTTGGGAGGAATTCCTTTTCCCCACAGCTATGATAGCTATTTTCAACTACTCAAAGAACAACAGGAGTTTTGGTCTCGATTATTACAGCCCGCTGTAAGTATCCTTCGTCCAGGTCTAGAAGAAATGCTAGAAAGGGTATATATGGAATTGCAGCAAGAGAAAGTTGACCAATAGTACGTCAAAAAGAAGGCAGAAGAATCAGAGAAGGAAGAAGGCATTCAAGGTAAAAGAGAATACAGTGTGGGCTTGAGACCCACACTGATTCAAGACCACCAACCTGCGGTGTGGTGGTGGCTTGTACCCCCGTTGGCTAGAAAGCTTAATTTTGCGTTTGACGGTGATTACTAAGCTATTGGATCATATTTTTTGTGGAGTTCTCTTAAGAAATTTTAATGCTGCCGAGTCCTCTAAAAAGGACTAGAAATGGAGTTATATTACAGAGTGCCTTTTGTACTATTAAGGGACTTCCAAAGAATAAATTATTCCAAAAAAAACCAAGGGTCAGCAGCTATTTAAGAATAATAATAATTATAAGTCAGAAAAAAGTTGCCCTCTTAATACTCCTTTTCTTCCCCTCAACTATGCATGACGAATCTATACACATGTTGTTCGTCTTGAACTTAAACAGTGTAAATTTAGTATGTTTTCTAGCTTAATAAATACTTTTATTGAAATCAAATTGCTATGTTTTACCACAACAGATATCAATAAACCAGTTACCTAAATCTGGGAAAAGTTCATGGTTAGAATTTGTTAATCGCTCAATTTGTTTTTCAATTTGATTCATAGCTTTTTTTGTCAGCTTTACACCATTCTCATAGGCTTTGTGTACTAATTTAACTACTGGATTATTACCGTTCCATTTCATATTACTAGCAAAGTTTAAAGCCGTTTCTATTTCATCTAAAATACTGCCATTCCAATGATTTTCTAGTACTCCCCATGTTCTTTCTATCGGATTATATTTACTATGGTAGGGAGGATAGTAAGCTAAACGTATATTTAATTGATGTTTGTGGGCAAACTCTACTATACGTTTCATAAATTGAGTGCGTCGAGAACTATTCTGCGGACCATTATCTTGATTAAGAACTAGTGTATGTACTTGGGAAAAACGGTGCTTTTTTCCTAACCAAAAATCCTCTAAAACATCAACAATAAAATCACTGGTAGCTTTAGATTCCGTAAAGTATAAAAATAGCTCATCAAGCTCTGGAAGAAATATTCCGTATGGAGTTACAGTTGTTTTCGGATTATAATCATGGTCAGATGCTGTTGTTTCATCACGGCTTTTACCTCCTCGGTCAAATGAACCAATCTTAACACGAGCCTTGCCATCCATACTGAGACGTAAAACGCTTTTATCTGACGAAGCATCTTTATTTACTATGTCTAACTGCTCAAATATTGCATCAGTTTGAGGGATTTTTTTTTTGCGGCTGAACCTTCTTCACTCTTCTTAGTTTGTAGCCTAAATCATTTAATTTGATTCGAATCGTTTCTGATGTTGGCAGATTTTCATCACTGTAAGCATACTTTTCTATTAATTGCTTTCTCACCTCAGCTGCGCTTAATCGCGTATATAGTCTCATACTTTTAAAACTCGGGTCAGTTTGACTATAAAAGTCAACTAAATTTTTTATGTCTTCTAAAAGATTTGGCAAGTGTTCCTCAGCTTTATAACGTCCTTTTCCACTCATGTTATCAACACAAGTAATGCCACTTTTTAATTCTCTTGTGCCTTTCCTAATCGTGTCTCGATTCCATCCTAATTCTGACTCTGCAAGCCTCTGTCCTCCTAGACCTAATTTCTGGACTGTTGAAGCTATAAATTTACGCTTGGATGAACCTTTTAATTGAAATGCTGTCTGTTTCAATAATTCTTTAAGCGAATCTGTTAGTACTATAGACATCTTAATGCACCCCAAATTTGAACTATTATTACTAAATTTACTACAAAAGAGGAAATTAGGACTCAGCCAACAGATACTACATAATTCTCTTATAGTGATTATCATTATCTATAATGGGATGTTTTATTTTTTGGAAGTCCCTAAGATTGCGCTTTTCTTTAGTCAACGGCACTATAATACAAGAATATAACAATGCTGATAATCTAAGTTTTGTGGTTGTTAACTTAGCTGAGGAGGATAATGCTATTAGCCAAATGGAGCTTGAAGCTGATAGAGTTCAAGCTACTGCTAATCTAGAACAAGGTGCGTTAGTACGCTTTGTTCTTTTTAATTTAAAACAGGGCGACCGACTTTTAATTGTTGCTCATCATCTTATAATTGATACTGTATCCTGGCGTCTCTTGCTAGAGGATTTATCTACTGGCTACGAACAAGCCTGTGCTGATATTTTGATTAAATTTCCGGCAAAAACTGATTCCTACCAGCAATGGGCAAAAGCGCTGCAAAAATATAGCACTGAACAAGCATTACAAGCACGCGACTATTGGCAGCAATTAGCTCAGGCTAAAGTTAATAACTTGCTCATTGATATTAATACTAACGAGAGTAATTTAGTTGCTGACAGCCATACTTTAGAGTTTAGCTTAAGCCAAGAGCAAACAAATTCTTTATTAACAGATGTACATCGCGTTTATCACACTGAAATTAACGATATTTTACTCGCGTCAGTTGCGATAGCCCTTTATGCTTGGTCTGGAAATGAAAACTTTTTAATTGACTTAGAGGGACACGGGCGTGTTGACGACATAGATGGTATTGATGTTAGCCGTACCGTTGGTTGGTTTACAAGCATCTACCCCGTACTCTTAACTATTGCTCCTGGCGCCGACCTCCCTTACCAAATCAAGGTATCCGCTCAATAAATTGCGGTAAGTAGTAATTACGAGCGTATGATTAAAATTTATTATTCAAATAAATACTCAAGCCATGCAGACGCTCCGGTAAAGCTGCTAAGCAGAACTTTGCTAACAGTAATTTGCTCAAAATAATATTTATTACGAAGTGAAAGAGCTAACTATATAACAACAAGAAATTTCAAATAACATAGCACTTCTTTTATAAAGTACTTTCAAGCACACTAACTCGACCGCACGTCAACTGCATTTGCTCCCCTGCATAAATTTTGATGAAGCACGAGTGGACACACAGCAATAAAATGTAGTTCTATTCAATATTTAACTATGAATTAATATAATAGTGTTTATCCTGACATACAAAATAGTTCTTCTTGCCACGACAAAGGCTGATATGTAGTCAAAGATTTATTTCTAATAATTGTTCCCAATGACGGAATGTCGCTTTTCGCTCTTATACGGTCTTGCATGAATTTAAAAAAGCTGATTCCTAATTTACGAGTAGTTGCAACAAGAGACATAAAGATGTCCCAAGCTTTAGTTCCCTCACTCGTTTGAGTCGCATAACTAATGTTGCGTCGCTGTACCATTGTTCTGGCTGCTAATTCAGCAGGATTATTATGTAACGGCAGTTCAGGGTACTCTAAAACTAGAAGTAACTCGGAAACTTTTGCTGCTGTTAACTGCTTTCGTTCGTCTAACTGCTTATAACCACTTTCAGTACTGAAGATTTCCCAAAATCTTGATTGGAGCCAAAGTTTTTGATTAAGGTTAGGAGAATCTCTATAAGCAAGCAATTCTCGGTAGTAATCCCAAAACTCAGATAGAAAGTCGTCTAAAATTTTTTGATGGCAAGCAACAAACGGAGTCAGTTTTTTATAATGGCGTCCTTCATGTACCCAGCACAGAGCTAAATTATTAGTCAATAGTTTAAATTGAGGGGCATCATCACATACCAGAGTTTGCACTATTGGAATATCCGTTTGCTGATGATAAAAAGCAATCGCTGCCGCTTCTAATAGGCGAGTACGATTTTGAGAACCCAGTTTATTCAAATACGTATCAAGCAGACAATTAAACTCTGACTCTGTAAAAACTGTTTCTTGAGGCAATAATCTAAGTTGATTACTCCATTTATTCGGTATATTCAAAGCATCTAATAGCTCATAAGTAAGCTCATTAAGAATAAAATCAAGCTCTTGTTTGTTCTGCAATACACTTAGCACACTTAATCTATCTTTTTTAAGCGTCGTTGAGTAAACTGTATACAATGGGTTACAAATCACATTTGTAGTATGATTTATCCCTTTGACACGTGCTCCGGTTTGGTCTAAGTGATGCCAAGTAGTACTTTCCAGCCCAGATATATATACTTCGTTAAGCTCAGATTTAAAATCGTCATGATTTTTAATTAGCAGATTTGATAAGTAACCTGCTGACATCGAAATACCAATATCCTCTAAAAATTCTAATAATTTACCTTGGGTCATATTGCTTCCATAGTACAAGCTTATGACTAAGGCTTTGATTCCCGGACCAAACTCTCCGTCGTAACCTGCCGGTAATGGCGTCAAGTATGTTTTACCGGATGAAAGCGAGTAGAATTTCGGTTTTAAGAATAGTACATTATCGGTTTTAAGTAAAATATCTTGTACAATTACCTCTTCGTAACCTTTAAACTCCGCATCTGCTGGTAGCTCTGATTCTGGATACTCCAAAATCCATTTTCTATCTATCTTTATCAAAGCGTTTTTACTACTCTTAGTATGCTTGGAGGGAGTAAAACGTTCTTTCTCTGACGAATGGTCTTTCTTAAACCCGCTAGTTTTATTGGCTTTAATGTCTGGCTTACCCTTTTCTCCTTGTAACCGTTCAGGGGGGGTGCGCCTGCGGCGCACCACCTGTTAAGAGAAAAATAAAAGCGTAATAGTAAAAAATAGTAACCAAAATCTGGAAATTTAAACTTTATGGAACAAAAGCATTCAGCTATATAGACACAGATTTTTCACAAGTCTCGCTGTCACCAAACGAGTGGTATAACAGCACAGATTCGTCGGGGATAAAGTAACAATCTTTAGGCTGTATTTAAAAAATCTTGGTCAGATTCGCAACTTCTGACTTTTGGGAGTAAAGAAGGAGCATTTTTCCCCTCTCTTGCAAAGGCAACAGCTTGTGTCATAAAATCCAAAACATTACGACGTTGAGACCTAAGTGTAGTAACCACGGTCATCATTCGCGCAAAAAAAGTACTCCCAGCTTGTGTTTGGGAACCAAAACTAGTTCGTCGCCATATTACAGCAGGACGGATTGCTCTCTCAGCTGCATTATTCGTTGGTTCCACACCGGATGTGGTTACGAACAGCCACATAGCAGTTTCAACTTTAAGTAGTTGACGACAAGTGCGAACTGTTTTTGCAAGAGGGGTTTTTTCTATAGAAGCAATTTGGTAGTCGGCCGCTTCTTGCAATAATTCTTTTATCTGACGACGAATGTCCCAGGCTAATTCAATAAAATCACAACGAGCCAAAGTACCATCTCGAACTCGATGCCATAACTCAAATAACTTTTCTTGTTGTTTGACCAGTGCAGTCCCTAATTCTTTGGAGACCCCAGTCCGTTCCGATATTTTGGTAAATTCACGCTTCAAATGCGCCCAGCACAATTGCCTGTGCCCTATGTCTACCCAGTTATAAGATGCATATCTGTCTGAATTTAAAATACCCGCGAAGCTTTCACCCAGCAAGTTTTTTGCTGATAAAGTACAACGAGTCAAAGCTATCTGGAAAAATACTACTAAGGGTGTAACTGCAACCCACAACCAAGCTTGGCTCTGTCTTGGGTTAGAACCGTCAATATTTCCTTGCTTGAAGCTTGTTTCGTCTGCTCCGACTACCGCAGAATTCTGGATGTAAAGCTTTGCTTCGTCCACACAATTTGCGACTGCATTGCTTGCTTCCAACCTTAGTCTGTTTACCGTTCCCAATGACATTGAGATATCAAATAACTCATGTAGTGCGCTTTGTACCATGCGTTGACTATTTCGGTACAATCCACTCAGCAGGGCTACCATCGCAACAAC
>JAESGU010000064.1_pt1 | contig 84444 bp, 66 predicted proteins | sample 9266271 | NCBI WGS metagenome assembly JAESGU01 (sample SAMN15740544, study PRJNA653495) | algae metagenome | isolation source: Scytonematopsis contorta HA4267-MV1 and co-occurring heterotrophs from mud... | place: USA: Palolo Valley Trail, Honolulu, Hawaii | collected 2009-07-25
TAGGAATTTTTCTTAAGGCGTTGTGGGATACCACCTTCATTCAAAGCTTGTCTGAGAATGATGTTGTATTCAGGCTGTCCAATGATGTCTTAGATGTCGTTGGTTGTCTGGATTAAAAGTATCAGTAGAGAACTACCTATGCTAGCTTTTTTAATTTAATATTTTTGAGTAACGGGACTGGCCAGGTTCGAACCGGCGGCCTAGCGCTTCTGATTTGTGTGAGTTTCCCCACTCTCCGGACTATATCTTCACCTTAGGCTACTTTTAGTCCCTTAGGTGGTGGCTGTTTAGTCTCTACACCTTCCGTTCATTGTTTTCAGTTTGTTGCACTTAGTCTTACGTAAACAACAAAAGACTAATCATCAATTACCAAAAATCAATTTTCGGCTTGGCTCGGTATTGCCATGAAGTCTAAAGATAACCTTTTTACTTTTTAGGGTTCACCGAATTTAACCACATTCACTTACAAGGTTTCCCTTATAGTGCCCAATTTTTCAGGAGGCGCTCGCTCTATCCAGCTGAGCTACAGCCCCAATAAGTTCCATTTTAATATTATAGCAAGGTTCATCGAGAATGCCATGAGCTATGCCAGGAACCACCTCCTATTTCTAATCCACACAATTCGCTATATGCTTTCAAGATAATTTCCCTACGACCGCTACTAATTTCCCGCAGTTCCAAATTTAACTGACCGTTCATTGTATCGCGACAGCAAAATATTAAACCATTCTCTGTAGGAGCGCGTAAGAGTGTTCCGGTTAAATCAGTGGTTCCAGTTAATTCAATTTCATATTGATTATTTCTGGCTAGCATTTGCCATTTTCCCCAAGGTTCTATATCCCAATTAACTTGGGAGTTCCAAGGGACAAATTCATAAAATTTACCTTGATGATGGATACCAACCATTGCTACAGATTCCATCCACCACAGTACACCTCGTCTCCCACCACCTGCGGTTAAGGCTAAATCTGGTTCACCATCAAAGCTATTACAGTTGAGCCAAAACCATTTTTTAGGAAACGCACCACCCCAATTTTTTTCCCCGTAGGCTGGTACTTTGGTAAATTCATAGCGCTTACCATTCCAATCTATCCAACCTGTGGCTAATCCATGTGCCATTAAAATTTGCCATCCGGGTTCAAATATTTGTAATGATGATAGCCATCCTGCGGTTGATTGTTGTGGACTATTTTGATTTCCCCATCCGTAAATAGGTCCTATTTCGTACTCCCATTGGCAGTAATTTCCGGTGGATGGGTCGCTGATTATTCCTTGGTTTAAGGTCGCTGTGGCTTGATAACCTGATTGGATGTTACGTTCAAATTCTAATGGTGATAAGTAAGCGGGTTTGCTATTGAGTTCTGTTTTCCCCCAATGACCTAAAGCTAATTTATCGCGACTTGCCCAAAATGTTGTCACATCTGGAAACGTTCTAATCAAGTACTCGTCGTTGGGACCGAGAATTTGCGCTGCTCCACCACTGTGGAATTTTCCACCGATGGGGTCTTCGATAGAATACATAAAGGCGAAGGTTTGCCGTTCTTGAGGTAGGGTTATACGGTAGTACCAACCTTCAAAGAAGCGACGGCTACTATTATCCCAGTGATAGCCGCTATGTGGTGTTTGAAGTGTTCTTGCTGTTGCTTTTAAACTATGCACAGATTATCCGGAAAAGGTTAACATTGATTTACATTACTACCTTTTTCCCCCTATGCGCGAACGCCCTGATGTATATCATGCCTACTCTATCTTAGGTTTGAGTATAGGCGCGTCACAGGATGAAATTAAACAGGCTTATCGCGATTTGGTGAAAATTTGGCATCCAGATAGGTTTACGGATGTTGAGCAAAAGTTACAAGCAGAAGAAAAAATTAAGCAAATTAATGCTGCTTATGAAAAGCTGAAATCTATTGAGGTTGATTCTTCCATAAAATCAGACCCAGTTCCTGAACCTGTGACTGAACCTTCGAGAAAGGAACCATCAAATCCAGGAAATTCTACCAAGCAGGCAAATCCAGAGCCATTTCGTACCAAAATTTCTTCCAGACCTAATAATCCCGAAACTTTTTATAATTTCGGCGTCGAAAAAATCAAACTGGGTGAATACGAAGAGGCGATCGCCCATTTTACTCGTGCGATACGCTTGAAGCCAGATTATATAGAAGCGTATAAATCCCGTGGGTTTGCCTGTTCGGTGCTGGGGTATGAAAATCGAGCAGCATCGGATTTAAATAAAGCCGCACAGATGGAACGGGAGCTAAAAAAAAACTCAGGTGAAGGGTACTCAACAAGAAAATCATCAGCACGTGCAAAACAAAAGACTAAAGGTGTAACGTCTCTACTTAAGGGTATTTTAGGAAGATTGTGCCGGATTCTCAAGAGTGTGCTGATGCTCAATCAGAAATGAAGAATAAGTAGGGAGTAGGGAGTCGTAGGTTGGGTCGAGGAACGAGACCCAACAATCCTAGAGCAAGCGATTTCCGGCAATGTTGGGTTTCGTCCCTCAACCCAACCTACAAACCTACCGTTCCCCCAATGTAGAGACGTTACATGTAACGTCTATTAATGTTGGGACGACTAGTTTTATTTATGAGCAAAAGTAACTCCCTAGAAATACTCGAATATCTTTCCCTCGCTTTATCTTTTCTTGGAAGCGTTGCTGCGATGCTGACTCAACAAGTAGTTTATGCTGCAGCACCGCTATCTGTTAGTGTTGGACTAAATTTATTTAGCCGACAACGGTTAGAACAAATACAACAGGAACAACACCAAGCAGCGCTAAACCAAACCAAGGAACTGATAGACCCGGTGCAATTGCGTCTAACTCAGCTTGATAATTTGAACCAACAAATAGGTACAACTAAAAAGCAAATAGACGAATTGGGACGAATGCAGGGGGATGTTAATATTGATGTTTTGCGTCAACGTCTTATCCAACTGGATAACTTTACTCAGCAGTTAACCCGAAACACAAACCAACGAGTGGAGGAATTTCAACAACAGCAACAACAACAATTAGATGGGGTTCGTGGGTCACTGTCACAGTTGGAAGCTTTGATGCAACAGTTGAGTACAAGCATTGGACAACGAGTAGAAGAGTTGCAGCAAAGTCAGCAAATTCATTTGAATAATTTTCACCAACAACTAACCCAGCTTGATGGTTTGACGCAACAGTTAAATACAAGCACCGAACAACGATTAGAAGAATTACAAAAAAATCAATTACAACACATTGATACATTGCGTCAAAATCTGACGCAACTAGATGCTTTTACGCAGCAGTTGAGTACAACTTCTCACCAACGTATCGAACAATTACAGCATAACCAACAACATCATATTGAAGCTTTACGTCAACACTTATCGCAGTTAGATGGTTTGACAAAGCAGCTAAGTACTACTTCTAATCAACGTATCGAACAGTTACAGCAAAACCAACAACATCATATTGACGCATTACGTCAACACTTATTGCAGTTAGATGGTTTTACACAGCAGTTAAGCGAAACAACTCAAAATGATATTTCTGAATTAAAAAATAGCCTTACCCAAGTTCAAGTCAAGGTAGGGGAACTTTCTGAGTCGGAACCAATTCAAGCTCGCTTTAAACCCCAACCTCAAATTCAACCTCAACCTCAAATTCAACCCCAACCTCAACCTCAAATTCAACCCCAACCTCAACCTCAAATTCAACCCCAACCGATAGCATCCACTCCGACTGTATTTACAAATCCATCAAGCGAGACTAAAATCCAAGATTTTAAATTTATCCGCACCCTAAAAGGTCATACAGATAAAGTAAACTCTGTTGTTTTTAGCCCTGATGGACAGACGTTAGCTAGTGGTAGCGATGATGGGACTATCAAAATTTGGCATGTAGCGGGTGCAGAACTTTACAGCATCAACGGACACCAAAATAAAGTAAATTCTGTTGCTTTTAGTCCAGACAACAAAACTTTAGTTAGCGGTAGTAATGACAAAACCGTCAGACTGTGGGATGTACGTAATGGTAGAGAAATTAACAAATATTCTGGGCACGAACAAGAAGTTTGTTGCGTGGCTTTGAGTCCTAACGGTAATTGGTTAGCCAGTGGTAGCCAAGATAAAACTGTTAAAGTTTGGTCAGTAGATACAGGTAAAGAAATTTATACACTCCGTGGGCATTCGGATGATGTTTTATGTGTTGCTTTTAGCCCTGACGGAGAAATATTAGCCAGTGGTGGTGCTGGTAACGATAAAACTATCAAAATTTGGTATTTAAATCAAAATAAATTCTTGACTCTTAGGGGACATTCCGACTTCTTTGGTGGAGTTAATTCTCTTGCTTTCAGTCCCGATGGCAGAATTTTAGCTAGCGGTAGTCAAGATGAAACAATTAAATTTTGGCAATTAGATAATGGTCAAGATGTCCACACGTTAACTGGTCATAGCGACCATGTATGTGCGGTTGCTTTTAGTCCGGATGGTAAAACTTTCGCTAGTGCAAGCAAAGATAAAACTATAAAACTTTGGCAAGCACAGACGGGAGAACTCATCCGAACTCTGGCTGAACATCAGGACTCTGTTTATAGTATCGCTTTTAGTCCTGATGGGAAAACTTTGGCTACTGCTGGGGCTGATAAGGCGATTATGCTTTTGCCTGTTGAGTAGAGAGTGGGGAGTAGAGAGTGGGGAGTGGGGAGTGGGGAGTGGGGAGTGGTCTGGGGGCTACGAAAAAATATTAAACAAGAATGACAAAATCTTGCCGCAATGTAGAGACGCGATTAATCGCGTCTCTACTGGGTGACACTGCAATAAAGTTAACGCTAGTTTATGAAATATTAAGGAAAGTAAATGGCTGTCACGTTTGGTAAAAACACGGTTCCTTTTTCTAAAAGGGTGCTAACTTATAAATAAGGCACGGAAGAGAGATAAAAAACCTTCCTTCCACTAAACCTTTCAGATTAGAGCCAGTGCCTCCCGCTCTGAATCTTTTGCAACTAAAAGCTTTGTAGCATCCATAAAGTTAATTGTTTTCGCCTTAAATATCGTAAAGTTATTTTGGAGGTGTGTGAAAGCAAAGCCAAAAATGCCTGAAAGCGCGTAAATGTATATGTAGGATGCACAATCTTTTGACATTGAAGTAAAAGTTGCAAATCGAGTCCACCTTATTTAGAGCCAATTTTTCTGATAAATTCACTATTCCAATTTACTTGTAGCATCATTAAAAATAACCGCCTCTAGCTACCGATACTTACCGAAAGTAGCTTCAGGCGGTTAAATTTATGAATTATGAATTATGAATTATTGAAACCAAAAAATAATAGTTATCAGTCAACAGTCAACAATCAACAGTCAACAATCAACAATCAACAGTCAACAGTCAACAGTCAACAGTCAACAATCAACAATCAACAGTCAACAATCAACAAACAAGAGTAATCACAGTAATTTCTGGTGGACAAAAAAGTCTTCCTGGGAAATAAGTTCCTAAACCCCGATTAACATATAGTTGATTTTTTCCTACTTTGTGAAATCCCTGCGACCATTCCCAGTGTTTGACTACTTTTACGCATTCTCCTCGTAAAAATGGAATTGAACGACGTAATTGTTTAGGCATTTTTTTCAGAAGTTTTTCATAATAGACGACCGCAGGTCCAAAACCCGGAATCACGATATGACCACCGTGAGTATGACCAGATAATTGTAAATCCACCCGCCATTTTTTTAGTATTTCGGCTGTATCTGGGTTATGAGATAAAACTATTCGAGGTGTTGCAGGGTCTAATTGGTTCATTACTGATGGGGGTTTGAATGCTCCTGACCAATAATCTGCTAGTCCTACTAGGGGTAACTGTTTTCCTAAAGGGTAAGCAATTTCGTTCCAAAGTACTTGAATATCAACACTGGTAAATGCATTTGTAATTTCCGATTGGGAATGACTGTAGTATATGTCATGATTTCCCAGTACAGCGTAGATACCCAATCTACTTTGCACACTTTTAAGCCGCAAGGCTAGTTGACGAATTGGGGTTGGGTCATCTGTTACGTAGTCTCCGGTTAAAACAACTAAATCGGGTTCCGCTTCGTTACAAAGGATGATAGCTTCTTCTAGCATTTCCTCTGATATTCTGAAACCATCGTAATGGAAATCAGACATTTGTACGATTGTTGTACCCTCTAATGAAGCAGGTAAATTATCGATTTTAACCTTTAATTTATCTACTCTTAACTTGCCTGTGAACAAATAACGCATACAGCTGACCAACTCCTTATATCAGCGTTTATAGCTTACCAAAAATAATTGTCTTACAGTAGTAACCGCAATTACTACTTATTGAAAATTATGACTATTAAAGTTTATACAGCAGTACTAAATGATTCATATTCATAGTATCGGTTGCAATACTGCTCGGTTAAGAAAATTTGTAGCTGCAAATGTTGGGTTTCGCAAAGCCTCAACCCAACCTACGTATTGTCTACTTTTTAAGCTTAACCGAGCAGCCCTAACCCATCACTTTTGTAGACTTAATATTTACTTTATATATGACCTGTGAAACGTTTTACACAAAAACATGTAACGTTTTTATACAAAATCATGTGACGTTTTTTACCCAAAAGCATGTAACGTTCTTACACAAAAGCATGTAACGTTCTTACACAAAAGCATGTAACGTTCTTACACAAAAGCATTTAACGTTTTTACACAAAAGCGGGCAAGATGCCCGCACTACGTTTTGATGCTATTCTTTTATGAAAGGTAATAAGTATAATTAATCATTAAATATTTTATCTTTGTGATAAATATTTAATTGATGAAAACTTTATAATTTTGATTTATTTTATTAGTGAGAATATTCATATTAACTGTATCTCTAATATAGAATGATATGTAAATCCTTATTCAGAAACTTAAATGTATTTTCTGAAGGTAGTATATATATCATTTCTAATTCATCAGTGGTGAAAAAAAGATTGCGAAATCAATATTTTTATTAGGGAAATTTTGATTTTTATCGTAATCATTAAAATATCAAAATCTATTGTCTAGATAAATAGATTTTATAAGTTTTCTCACTTTTGATAAAGTATTCAAGCATCTATCTTGAATGCTAGTCTTCGTATGTCTAAAAATTAGTTACTAGGGGAATAAATGAAAAATACCATGAAAACATCCAAATATAATTGGATAAATAACTATGGATGTTTGCCTATTGCTGCTTCATTTTTAGTATTTAGTTTGGGTTATTTCGCTATTTTACCAGCAAGCGCATTAGACAAAAATGTAAGCAAAATCGCTCAAATAAATATTGCATCACTGCCTGCACAAAAAGTTCGGGTTGCTGTTTTAGATTTTGACTTTAGTAGTATTAGCAACCCAAGCGTTTTATCAATCGTTGAGGGAGGAGGTCGAGGAGTTAGCGACCAATTGGTAAATAGATTAGTAAGAGATGGTCAATATAGTGTAATTGAGCGTAGCAAACTCGATGCTATTTTAAGAGAGCAGAATCTCGGTGCATCTGGAAGAGTAGATGCATCGACCGCAGCACAAATTGGTCGTATTTTAGGTGTGGATGCGGTGATAATTGGCTCTGTAACTCAATTTGATTTGCAGCAACGGGAATCTGGTGGTGGATTTTTTGGAATTGGAGCGAGAGTTACTGATACAGATGCATATGTGAAATTAAATATCCGACTTGTGAGTACCACAACAGCGGAGATTCTCGCAGTTTCTGAAGGTAATGGTAATGCCAGTCAGTCAGATAGCCAAGTCAATATCTTTGGTATTGGTGGTGGTTCTGCAACTAGTAATCAAGGAAGTGTTGTATAGAAAATTCTTGTAGTGCCTCAATGGCATTACTGATAATATTCATAAACACTTGGTTTAGTTGACCTGCATAACATTCAACTTTGGGCAACTCTCCATATTCTTTAATTACCTCGATAGCTGGATGCTCGCTATTAGCTTTGATTCGGTTGTGCAAAATAACTAGCGTGCTATCAATACCTTCGTGAATATCCACAGACTTCATTTCCCCTTCATCCAATCTGGAAAAGTTGCGTAATGTCAGTACAATTTCACGGATACGGTCAGCTCCCATGTGCATTGAAGATAGCAACTTAGGCAAATCTTCTATTAGGTAGTAAAAATCCATCTTCTGAATCATTTGAATAATTTTAGAGTCAGGATTAGGATAATGCTGTTGATAAAGTAAAATTAAAGCTACTAAATCGTCAAAGCACTGATTTGCATGAGGGATGTTACCATAGATAAAGTTAACGGGATTATTAATTTCGTGGGCAATACCTGCGACCATTTGACCAAGGCTAGACATTTTTTCTGTTTGGATTAATTGCCCCTGGGTGTGCTGTAATTCTAACAAAGCTAGACTCAATTTTTTCGCTTGACTCTCTGCAACTAGTGCTGCATCTCGACTTTTACAGTATAGTTCTGCCTGGTCTATAGCAATAGCTAACTGGTTGGCTACAGATTGCAACAGTTCAACATCATCATCATCCCATGTGCGAGGTTGATTGTAATGTTCGCAAACAATAACACCGATTTGACCGGAACGTGTACGCAAAAAAACAATTAAGAGTGAAGTAATTCCTAAATAAGTTAATAGTCCTTGACTTTTGTTATCAAGCTGCTTATCAGTAGAAACATTATCTACCCGTAAAAGTTCTAAATTCCGGAGGTGTTCCCCCAGAGTTTGCATTTGCCAAATTGTATCATCATGGCTCATGCTATTAGACTTGTCGCAAATACAAGCTTCGTGACAAAGTTGAAATTGAGGCTGCTGCTCTTCATTCATCGAACACCAAAGAAATTTACAACGAGCAATATCAAATAAATTGCGAATTTCCTCAACTGCGGTTTCCAGAACTTTTTCTAATTCCAAAGAATTACGAATTTGGCTAGCTAGATAATTAACTAATTCTCTACGTTCTGCGACTAGTTGTAATTGGTGTTGATTTCGTTGGATTTTTTCTGCCATTTGGTCGAAGGCAATTGAAATATGAGCTAATTCATCCGAACCTTTTAATCTACTACGTTCATCAAAATTACCTTTAGCAATAGTGTTACTGGCTTTTACTAATAAGACTGCACGGTTTGTAAGAGTTTTTTCAAAAAATATCCACACCAAAAGACAAGAGATAGCTAACACTCCAGTGGCTTCGATGGAGCGTTGCAATGCATCAGCATTAGCTCTCTGCTTAAATTTAGAAATATCATACTCCAGCAAAATAACACCCACTTTGCTGGGACGAACTTCACCAGGTTTAGAACCTAAGACTACAGGATAAATTGCCTGGACAGTTTGTTTATCAGAGGTCATTTTCACGTGTCCGGACATGTTGTACCGAACCTTTTCCATATCTGATAAGTATTTTCCTGCTTCCGTATTAATAATTTTGCTATTACGGAGTTCATAGCGCGTTGCTAAAATAATTTCATTATCTTGATTGCCGAGAATTGCCAGTCGTAATACCGGGTCTCCTCCAAGCTTACTAACGACCAACTGCGCTCCTTCAATATCACCTTTGCGAAACAGATATTCCAGCATTCCTGAAATTTGGTCTCCAGAAAAGCGTGCTTTTTTTGTAGCAATTTCTTCTGCTCGTTCAAATGAAAGAGATATATCTCTGGCAAAAGAGAATCCACTTAATATAGTACCAAATAATAATAAAATAATTGGGATAGAAAAGCGTAGAGGAAAAGGAATATTTTTCATCATATCTCATCGTTATTTTGTCGCCTTTAATCAGTATTAATAGCAAATTAATTTTATTAAATAAGTTATTTATGTTCATCTTGTATATCGACTTTTTTGATTATTGAATCGTCAAAGAGAGATGTGGGGTCTATATATTTATTCAATAATTTATTATCAACCATAAATGTAGCAACATCTTTGATTCGGTTAAGTGGTACAGTATCAATTTTGCTCAACAGGTTTTGGTTTTCTTGTAGTTCGGGAAGATGAATACCTTCTAATGATTTGAGAAACTGCTCTGGTGTCACTCCTTCACGAGGAGCGATTCTAAGAGCTGCATCTTGAGGATTTGTCTTTAAGTAATTTAAGGCACGAAAATAGCCATTAATTAAAGTCTGAGTCTCAGACTGACGCTTGCTTAAAAGATTTTGCCGCACTACAAGAACATCCAAAATTTCACCTGGAATTTGGCTACTGTCAAACAACAAATTAGCACCTGCTGCTAGCAAATTTGAACGAGTAGGTTCAAAAGTGACAACTGCGTCCACATTTCCTTGTTTGTATGCTTTTTCATGCTCTGATACTCCTAAAGAAACAATTTGAACATCTTTAGGTTTAAGTGCAACTTGTTCTAAGGCTCTCGTCACCACAAAAGCTCCCAAAGCGCCAGATTCTACCCCGAGACGCTTTCCTTTTATCCCTTGCAAGGTTTTAATCTCCGGTTTACCCAGAACCACATCTGCACCATTAGAGCTATCTATAATCAACACGATTCTGGCATCTGGCTGGGTTTCAGCAACTAATAAAGCTTCATATAAGGTTAGGGTCACCGCTTCCAAATCTCTATTGCGGAAAGCACGGATTAATTCTGAAGCTGAGGGATAGTCAACTAAACGGATGGACGAATCTTGGTAGTAACCTAAATCACGAGCCAAATACAAGCTTTCATAACCAGGCCACACAAGAAAACCAACCCTTAAATGGTCTGGGGGCTTCTGGATACAACCTGTTAGGCTAAACGCAAGAAATATTCCAACAGCCATCACAAAAGTAAAATTTTTAAGGAGTTTTCTAATCCATTTCAGAAAAGATTTGCTCAATATATATTTGTGAAATTTCATAATTACTGTGATGCACTCTGTAGTTTAACCTACTATTTTCATACTTTTGAACTGAAAGTTAAGCCGATTAAGCCGAATAATATGAAACCCATGCTTAAAAAAATAGTATTTTTTTCCACAAATTCTAACTCGCAAATAATTATGCAATCAGACTTTTTTCTTCTTGTTTTAAGACTTGCAAGCATTCTTGTCGCAATTCTTGAAAAAGGGCTTGTTGTATTTGTACGAAAATCCTAAATCCTTCAAACACCAAACTACGGGTTTTCTCTTGCGGATATGGAGAATATTGAACAGCTAAATCTAATGCTTCCAAAGCAGCTTTATAATGTTCTTTTTCTACACCTGATTCTTGAAAACTTCCATGAATAGCTATCCAATACCAAGCACTGAACTGCTTACCATCCAATTCAACTTTACCGTGAACATCTTTAAGGTATTTATCAAAACCTGTACCTGATTTTTCGTGACGAACTACTTTATCTATAACAGTGTATTCACTGTCTGCCAGCATTTCTGAAGCAGCATGAAATCCCATTGCTTTAATTAATTCTTCGAGGTTGCCAGGTACTCCTTCGTAAGCGCTGACAGCATCAGTTAGTAATGAAGTAAGCCAATCAGGAATCTTCGCAAATTCATTTCTTTCTGACACGCTCAAACTAGCATAGTCAGCAACCGCTTTGAGAGTTGCCTGTGCAAGATTCCGATGAGTAAAACCTTTATAGCGTTTATCAGAATGTTCCTCTATGGTTGCAGAAATGACTCTGGCCGCAACTTTCAGTCCTCGGTCTGCTTCATCCAGAACATTACAGTTTTTATCTTTAAAAAGGTCACGTGATAAACCAATAGAGCTTGCAAGTCTTGCCACCAAAGGTCCTGCTGCACCATTAAAATGGGTATAGCGCTGCATAAAAAGATAAAAGGCTTTGGGATTTTGAGTCGCAATTCGACAGCAATCCTCGACAGTTTGATTAATGGTAGAAAAATTAAAAATTTGGTCAAACTCTTTTTCAGTAAATAAATTGCTTTCCCCTAATGGGTATGCAAATTCTTGAAGAGGATAATTGGACATGTGAATATCTTATAATGAATTTTTACATTTACTGCATCACATTATGGTTAAAAAAAAGTATCAAATGTAACCGAAATTATACGTCTTTTTCGTTTAAAGAATAAAAATAGGCGCTAAGTATACTGAGTGTTGACTGTTGGCTGTTGACTGTTGACTGTTGACGGAAAAGTATTCTCATTTTTCTCATTTCCATATTCTGCACAACAAGAACGAGAATTAATTTCATTTTACATAATCATATTCAGTCAACCGTCAACCGTCAACGTAATTACAGTCACTTCTGGGGGACAACATAGACGTCCAGGTGCATAAGTTCCCAACCCACGATTGACATATAATTGATTACTTCCCACTTGGTGATAGCCTTGTAGCCATTGCAAATTTTTTATACTTCCAGTTAAATCTTTTGCCATAAATGGAATAAATCGTCGTAGTTTGTGGGGAATTCTGCGACGAATCTGACTTTGAAGTGTTATTAATTTAGTTATCGAACCAAAATAGGGAATATTAATTTGACCCCCGTGGGTGTGACCCGAAAGCTGTAAATCTACCCGCCATTTTTTTAAAATTTCAGCACCATCTGGGTTGTGGCATAAAACTATACAGGGAATTTTGGGGTCTAGCTGGTTCATTACTGGTGTAGGATTAAAGTCCCGTGAACGATAATCATTTAGTCCTACTATTGGTAATTCTTTTCCTAATGGATAGGCTATTTGATTACAAAGAACATGAATCCCAATATTAGTTAAAGCTGTCGCAACTTCCCCACTTACTCCTCTTTGATAATGTTCGTGGTTACCCAATACAGCATAAATACCGTAACGACTTTCTAGATGCTTGAGTTTTTCTGTTAGTTGATAAATATGTGTGGGTTTTCTGGTTATGAAATCACCTGTGAGAAAAACTAAATCGGGTTCTGCTTCATTACTTTCGATAATGGCTTTGTTTAATAACTCGTCACTTAAGCGCACACCATCATAGTGAAAATCCGACATTTGTACCAGTTTTATTCCTTGTAGTGATGCTGGCAAATCTGGTATTTCTACTGTCAATTTTTCAATACTTAATGGTCCGGTTAATAACCAATGCATGACAAGTTTTTGCTCCTAGTATCGTCGCGCTTATAGCTTAACCAATATTCATCGACTTAAATGCTTATCAGTATCTTTTAGAAAAAAATTATTGAAAACTTCATATTGTAGAGACGCGATTATTGTAGAGACGCGATTAATCGCGTCTCTACAGGTTTTGGACATTCATTAGCAAAATTTTATTAACCCAACCAGGTTGCTACTTGTTGTCTCAGTTCTTCTAAGTCTAAATAATCACTAGCATAAGCTTTACGTAAAAGCTGGTATGGTATAAATTTATCGTATTTTTGCATTTCTGGTGCTTCTGCGTCGCTTAATAAATCCTCAGCGCTGATTCGTTGGTCGCATAAAGAAATAATTTCCAGTTCCAGATATTTAGATTTATCTTTTGCTAGTTTTACGATTAAATAATAAGGATTATCACCACCGATACTAGTTATTCCTAAGGGTTCGCGACAAAATGTATTGAGTAATCTTTCTAAGGTTCTAAAAGCAACTGTTCCTACCCAAGGAAAGATACAGCATTTGCCTTTTTCTATTAAAACAATATTATTTTTATCTAATTGATATTTACGTGCCAGTTCTCTAACTATCCGCAATCGCTGCAAAGCATTTGTTTGTAAATAACTATATTCGACATCCTCAAATAAAATCTGTCGCATTTTTTGTAGAACTTTGGAATGAATTGAACCACTTCCACCACGCCAAAATATACTGGCTTTACCTTCGACTGGTTTAACAGATACTACTTTTTTCTTGAAATCTATTTCTAAAACTTCCCAAGTTCTACCGGCTAAAGAAAATTGCTTTCCTATTGTTGGAGGTAAAGATATGCTGCCAATTTCTGTAGTTGTCTGTTTGACTGCATATTCTACATTTTCCGGAAATACTGCATAAAATTGAAATTTATTGACTATTCTTTCTCCCGTTAAGCCAATAATTAATTTACCTTCTTCTGTTTTTTGGATATGATTAATATCAATTAAATAACACAGTAATAATTTATATTCTTCTTGAGTAATTTCTTTAAAAACAGGTAAATTTAAAACTTGTTGAGCCAAAGTTGCGGGTGAAATTTCTGTTGTTGCTGCTAAAATGCTCATTGTTTGATGATAAAGCAAACTTAATGGATATTTAATAGGCTTTATCGGTTCAATCCAACGCCCTTCTAAATATAGTTGAATAATGGCGATACTTTGCAACAGTTGCCAAGGAAATTGCTCTGGTAGCGGTGCTTCTTCTGAGACTTTTTCTTCTGCACAAACGAAACGCATATCCGCTGCAACTCCCCGTCTACCTGTACGTCCTAGTCTTTGTAGAAAACTAGCGACTGATGGGGGTGATTCTAATTGAATTACTCGCTCTAGTTGACCGATATCCACACCAACTTCTAAAGTTAAAGTCGCTGCTGTTACGGCTGGTTTATTTGGCTCTCGCATCGCATTTTCTGCTGAAGAACGTAAACTGGCTGATATACTTCCGTGATGTACGTGGTATATATCTGGTTCTCCTTCTTTGGCTGCTATTTGTCGTAACGATGCGATAATTTCTTCGGTTTGAGTTTTATTGTTGGCAAATATTAGGCATTTACGAGATTTTGTCAGGTTGTAAATATATTTATCACGGACAGTTGCTTCTGAGTCGTCTAGTTCGTCTTGAATATAAAAATGTTCTATTGCGAGTTTGATTTGCCGTTTTACTCCTTCGACATTGGGAATAATTACCTCTTTACCTGTTCCTGAACTCAACCAGTCTGCTGCTAAGGAATAATCCCCTAATGTTGCTGATAAACCTATACGACGGGGTTGATTTTTGGTGATATTCTCTAATCTTGCTAGTTGACAAAGTATTTGGCAACCTCTTTCTGTGCCCATAAAAGCGTGAATTTCATCTATAACGACAAACTGCAATTGACCAAATAAACGCATTAGGTCATTGTGTTTATTTATTAATAAGCCTTCTAATGATTCTGGTGTAATTTGTAGAATGCCTTTAGGATTTTTTATTGCTTGTTTTTTTCTACTTTGGGATACGTCTCCGTGCCAATGCCATACGGGAATATCAGCTTGTCTTAGTAAATCATTTAAGCGTTCAAATTGGTCGTTGATTAATGCTTTTATCGGACCGATGTATATTGCACCAATTGTTTGAGGTGGTTTTTCGTATAGCTGTGTCAAGACTGGTAGAAAAGCTGCTTCTGTTTTTCCGGATGCTGTTCCTGCTGCTACTAGTAAGTGGGCGTCTGTGTCGAATATTACTCTACAAGCTTCGATTTGGACTGGTCGTAATTCTGACCAGTTACTACTGTAGATGTATTCCTGGATGAAAGGTGCTAGTCGAGTAAATGTGTCGCTCATTGGCCTAACTGTTAACTGATGACTGTTGACTGTTGACTGATGACTCCTTTACCCCGAAATAATATTTATTATGTATTTTAAAAGAAGAGCCATAGCTAAAATTTATCTGAAAATTGGTGTAAGCTTTAGATTGAGATAAGGTGAAATTTTTGTGAAGGCAAGTAACTGGTATCCTTCCCTTACAGAATACTCCTCACCCCAAGTAAATATTGAGTAAAATCTTATCACGGTCTATGGATGAGGTTTTTGAAGTTGAGGTGAGTATTGATAAATTATGTTAACCCGATTAAAAGTTTCTGGTTTCAAAAACCTCGTCGATGTTGATGTCAGATTTGCTCCCTTTACTTGTATCGCTGGTGCAAATGGTGTAGGCAAATCTAACTTATTTGATGCTATTAGATTTTTAAGCGCAATTGCAGACCGTCCTCTCATAGAAGCGGCTTTATCTATCCGTGATGAAAGGGGTCGCACATCCGATGTACGAAGTTTATTCCAAAGGGTTGGTGATGAATATGCTAACGAAATTTCTTTTGAGGCAGAAATGATTGTCCCTCATGAAGGGGTAGATGATTTAGGACAGAAAGCAACGGCTAGTATAACTTTCCTTCGCTATTCTATAATTATTTTGTATAAAGATGAGGACAACGTAAGGTCTTCAGGAACACTACAAATCCTCAAAGAAGAATTAGTTCATATTAACCAAAGTGAGGCTACAAAACATTTACTGTTTACTCACAAGCCTAGTTGGCGAAAATCGGCAATATTGGGACGACGTACATCGCCTTTTATTTCGACTGGAGAAAAAGAAGGTAATCGAGTAATTGAATTACACCAAGATGGAAGCAAAGGAAGACCATTATCTCGTTTAGCAGCTAGTTTGCCAAGAACAGTACTTTCCGTCGCAAATGCTGCCGAAAGTCCAACTGTACTACTAGCTCGTCGAGAAATGCAATCTTGGCGTCTGTTACAATTAGAACCTACAGCTTTACGTCAACCATCAGAGTTGACAGCTCCTACTAAGCTGGGAATGGATGGAGCTAATCTTCCCGCAACACTTTATTCCCTAGCAAGATTTAATAAAGAAGACTTGGAAAATGGTAAATTGCCTAATGAAGTGGAAGCACAGGTTTATAGCCAAATAGCTAATCGCTTAGCAGAACTTATTGAAGATGTAAAAGAAGTAGGGGTTGACCGAGATGACAGACGCGAACTTTTAACCTTGATGGTTACAGGTCGTGATGGCACATCTCATCCAGCACGTTCCCTCTCTGATGGGACTTTGCGCTTTTTAGCTCTAGCGGTCTTAGCCAGCGACCCAGAAGCACAAGGTATTTTATGTTTGGAGGAACCCGAAAACGGTATACATCCAGAGCGCATTCCGGCTATGTTAAAACTTCTTCAAGATATTGCTACTGATGTTAATGAACCTCTCAGTCCAGATAATCCCCTTCGTCAAGTGATTATTAATACCCACTCACCAGCTGTTGTTAGTCAAGTACCTGATGATAGTTTATTAGTTGCTGAATTAAAACAAACTGTCCGTTTTGGTCAAAGATTTAAACGTGTATGTTTTAGCCCCTTGAGTGACACATGGAGAGAGAAAGATTCTTCTGCTGTCAGCATAGCTTCTCGTGGCAAACTATTAGCCTACCTTAATCCTGTTACATCTGAAAAATTGCAAACTGATGCGGACAAATACACTTCAAGCAAGCAAAATTCCAAGCATACGCAATATAAAGAACGTCGAGTAATTGACAGAGAGGATGTTCAAGAACTTCTGTTATTTCCTACAGAATAATGATGAAAGAGTTACGCTATACTTTGTTGTCTGATGGTAGTTCAGACAGAGCATTAATACCTTTACTTACATGGTTATTGCAAGAACTCCTTGCTGATTACGCTATCCAGTCAGAGTGGGCAGATTTGGGAAGATTACGTAATCGACCTAAAAATTTGGTGGGACGAATAAAAACGACTCTTGATTTATACCCTTGTGACTTATTATTTATTCATAGAGATGCAGAAAGGGAACCTCGGAATCGTCGTGTGGATGAAATTGGTAATGCTATCGAAGAAGTTGTTAAATCAGTAGATGTGCCGCCTTTTGTGTGTGTTGTGCCAGTACGTATGTTGGAAGCTTGGTTATTATTTGATGAAGCGGCTTTACGTAGAGCTTCTGGAAATCCAAGCGGAAAAAATCCGTTACAACTACCAAATATTTCTAAACTAGAAGCTGAAGCAGACCCAAAAGAAGTTTTATTTCAAATATTACGTCAAGCTAGTGGTTTACCTAGTAGACGACAGCAAAAACTGCCGGTTCACCAATTGGTTCACCGTGTTGCTGAACTAATTGATGATTTTTCTCCATTACGTTGCTTACCTGCTTTTATTGCAATGGAAACTGAGATTCAAAATGTTATTAAAGAGTATGGTTGGTTGTAAAAGACTTTCAAATAAAAAATCCTAATTTCTCACTTTAATTAAATGAGCTATTAATAAGCAATTAATGGGCGGGCAAGGATGCCCACCCCACAAGAGAATTTAGTCCATTTATCTAGTTACGAATTTTGCTCTTGCAATTGTCCCGTACGTATAGAGAGTTGCTGTGTTTGGCTTCCTCGTTGTACTTTGACTTGTAAGGATTGACCAACCTTGCTATCTTCTACAATATTTTGTAACTGTTCCGCAGTGGTGACTTTTTGCCCATCGATTTGCAAAATTATATCTCCACGACGAATACCCGCACTTGCTGCTGGGGAGTTAGGTAATACTCGCATTACCAACACACCATTTACTTCTGGTATTTGGATTTGAGAATTGGGGTCACTATTGTTTTGTTTCGCTAACTCTGGTGTCAAACTAACCATTTGTACACCTAAGTAGGGGTGAGCGACCCTTCCATCACGTTGTAGTTGAGAAGCTATTGACTTAGCTTTGTCGATAGGAATCGCAAATCCGATACCCATACCATCTGCACGAATAGCTGTATTTATACCTATTACTTCCCCTTGAGCATTTAGTAACGGCCCACCAGAGTTACCGGGGTTGATTGCTGCGTCAGTTTGAATAAAGTCTAAGCGTTTGTCAGAAATACCTACTTGGGAACTCGGACGCTTTAATGTGCTGACGATTCCCAAAGTCACCGTATTATCCAACCCTAAAGGATTTCCTACTGCGATCGCCCAGTCACCAACTTGTACATTAGCAGAGGAACCAAGGGGAGCAACAGGTAAATCACCTTTAGCGTTAATCTTAACTACAGCCAAATCAGTAACTTCGTCAGCACCTTGAACTTTACCCTCAAAAGTGCGTCCATCCTTGAAACGTACAGTTACTCTATCAGCTTTATCAACCACGTGAGCATTAGTTAAAATTAAGCCACTTTTATCAATAATAAAACCAGAACCTAAGCCACGCTGCTGCTGACTGGGTAACTGTTGCGGCATATCCCCAAAAAATCTTCTAAAAACGGGGTCATCAAAGAATGGGTCCATACGGCGGGTCACTGTACGCTCTGTATCAATACGCACAACCGCAGCCCCAACACGATTAACTGCTGCTGTCACAAAACTACTGTTCCCGACTGCTGCGGTTGCGGCTGATGGTCTTTGGGCGACTAGCTGAGGTGTATCAATAATTGCAGAACTGGGTGCAGGTTCGGCTTGAGAAGGTAATACCCTTAAGGAGCTAACAGCTAGCAAAGCTCCTAAAAATATTGCCAAAGCATGTGTACTGAGTTGACGTATAGACCGGGGTAATCTGGAGAGTCGCATAACCACAACCTACATTTTTGAGTTTAATTAGTAAATTTCGTTATGAAATAATTTCTACTGTCTATTTTTACGGATTTGAGGATGTTTCCTCAGGATTGACGTGAGTTTTCGCCATAAGGTTTCAACTTTTATCGATAATGCTCCTAAATGCAGGTTAGCACAGACTAAGTGGGGAGTGGAGAGTTGGGAGTTGGGAGTTGGGAGTGGGGGATTATGAGGATGAGGGGGTTAAAAGCAGGTGTAAAATTAATGTATTGTTAAAGTTGTTATATCTATTGATGAGCAAATCAAAAAAGAAGATAGCAAACGAACCGTTGGGAAATTCCCTATTTGAAGAAAATTTATTTGATAATAGTGATTTAGAAAATACGGAAGAAGTTCATAAACATACTCATACTCATACAGGACATCCTCATGTACATAGCGAAGAGTCTTTAAGACGATTAGTTAATCGTTTATCGCGAATTGAAGGACATGTTCGCGGTATTAAAACAATGGTGCAGCAAAATAGCCCTTGTCCAGAGGTTTTGTTGCAAATCGCAGCTGTTAGGGGTGCTTTGGATAGGGTTGCGAGAATAGTTTTGGACGAACACCTAACAGAATGTATTGCAAGAGCTGCAAAAGAAGGAGATATCGAAGAAGAATTGGAACATTTGAAAGCAGCTTTGGATAGATTTTTGCCATAGGAAGTAGAGACGCGATTTATCGCGTCTCTAATAAGTGGGAGATAGGGAGATAAGGGAGATGGATAATATAGTTTTTAATTATTGTTTTCAAGTTAATCCAGATAAACCATTAATTGTTTTTTTACATGGCTTTATGGGAAATATTCATGAATTTGATGAAGCAATAGAATTGTTATCTGATGATTTTTCTTATCTAACTATAGACTTACCTGGACATGGAGAAACTAAAATTTTGGGTGATGATGAATTTTATAATATGCAAAATACAGCCCAAGCTTTGATTGAATTACTAGGTAAACTTAATATCTCCAAATGCTTTTTAGTCGGCTACTCTATGGGTGGTAGACTAGCCTTGTATTTGGCTTTAAATTTCCCCGAACGTTTTGCAAAACTTATTCTGGAATCAGCATCACCAGGGTTAGTAACAGAATTAGAAAGGTTAGAGCGAGTTAAAAAAGACGAACAAATTGCCAGAAAGTTAATCAGAACTTTGGAAGTAGGTGATTTTATAAATTTTCTTACATACTGGTATGAACAACCAATTTTTAGCTCAATTAAAAGTCATCCAGCATATAGCCAAATGATACAAATGCGATTAAAAAATAATCCCAGCGAATTGGCTAAATCTTTAAGATTTATGGGGACAGGATGTCAGCCTTCTTTGTGGGAGAAGCTTAAAAATAATAAAAAACCTTTATATTTACTGGTTGGTGAAAAAGATGAAAAATTTGTTGCTATTAATATAGAGATGACTAAGACCTGCGATTTTTGCCAATTAAATATTATTAGTAATGCTGGTCATAATATTCATTTTGAAAAAACTTATGAGTTTGTGAATCAGATTAAAAACTTTCTCATGAGTTAATTTATTCAAATAAAAACATAAATTTATTTCACGTTGGTTTATTAGCAGCTTGTAATTCTTCCTGCAAAACTTTTTGGTAAATTTGTGGTAAATTTCCACTCATAGAATTAGTTTCGATACCATATCCCAAACTAGTCCAAGTCGGAGACAATAACCGTAAAACACTAGTTACATTACCCTGACGCAACTGTTGAGAAATATCTACTCTCCAAACTTTAGGGTCTTTTAACCAACGGTGAACAACTACATCTTGGTATTCTGGCTCAAAACTATAAGACTTCCAATTGAAAAAAACACTTGGTTTTGGATGATACTTAGGGGCAATTTTGTACCATGTTGTATTAATAATTTGATACCTACCTGCTGCTGTAGAGCAATTACCCTTATTTGGTCCAACGGGGATAGTCACACAGACCTGAGGATGTTTACTTAAATCACGAAACTGTTGTCCTCCGTATAAAACTGAATAAGGACGACTAGTGTTGGCTTCGCTTGCGGTGATGGTTCGCATTAAAGCACGAATATAAGGGTCACCCCCTTTCATAACCAAAGGTGGCTGTTGCTGGGAAAAAAATGGGCTGGAACGTGGTTCGATGATGTACCACTGTACCAAATAGATAAAGCCCAAAAGCGCGGCTATCGGTGGGACTATCTTATGTATATCTTTCAGAGTGGGACTCCTTAAGCTTTCTAGAACTCGCTCACTATAATACATAACAATATTTAGCACACTTTTTCCGGGTAGGTTTTGTGCGGTTATCCCTCTATATAAGAAACCCACCCCCAACCCCTCTCCACTTGCAGGGAGGGGCTAGGAAAAATAACAAAAATAGTGTTGATTTTTAATTTTTGAGAATATTTATGATTAATCGTAGCCCCCTCCCCGTAAACGGGGAGTCACCGTTGGGGGTGGGGTTTGTTTTATCAAGAAAGCGCTTTTATAATCTCATCCCAAGTCTCTTTAGTGTACCAATAAGCCCCATGAGATTCCGGAAAAGGTTGCTTATTATCCACCCTTACATCTGTGACTTTACCCGGAAATATACCAGGTACATTACCAAGATAACTGAGAATATCTCGCAGGTCATAAATATTTAACCACTTGGGAAAACGTTCCGGTAAAGGTTCACCATAAGCTAAAGTTTGTAATGAATCAATTTCATATAAAAACGGTGCTTGAGAACCAACAGTAATTAGTAACTCAACCTGTGGTAATTGCCGTTCAATTAGCAACTCAAAACAAGCAATACCTCCCAAACTGTGACCCAAAAGAACTACAGGAGGTTCTGCATTCTTCATTTCCTCGTAAATAAAATCGCGAATTTTTTTTCCTTTGGCTTGATAAAATAAAATATCTCCAGCAAATGGATAAAACGAATCAGTTAAAGCTCCTCTTTCTCTTTCTATTTTCTGAGTTCCCTTATATTTCACAAAATGTGTAACCTGGCTTTTCACAAAATCGGTAACTATTCCTCTTTCAGCACCGCTTGTTAATTCGTTATTAATATCATTGACAATTTCGTCTCGTAAGTCAGCATCGTAGATAATAGCTTTATATTTGTCTTTTTCCTTGCACAAAAATATCGTCTGAGCAACTATAGCTCTGGAAATAGCGATATACTCATCTTCCAAGGGTCGAGTAGCTCTTTCTAATAATCTTGCATAAGCAGTAGTTGTCGTTAGCTCGTCAATAGCCGAATAAAATTCTTCCGTAATTCCTAGCTCTTCAAATTTGCTAAGTAAAAGTGAAGAATTCTTTAACTCATTAACTTGATTCGCAATTTCCTGGGATGGTGCGATTTTCTTGGAGACAGTGCTACTTTGGGGAAGTGGTTTAAATGATAACAAGCGAATTTCATACCAGGGGTCTTTATATAACTCTTGCCAAAGCTTAATAAAGTCAATTTCGTTTTGAGAATTAGCACCCCCCTTGGTATCGTTATAATTGGGAATCGAAGCACCACGAGCATTTAATTTTGTACCCAATACTTCACCCCAAAGACAGGGAATTAATTTGGCTGTTGATTTGCGTTGACTCAAAGCGCTCTCGATTGTTCTAAACGCTTGTACGTATGCTTCTTTTCTGTTGCCAGTCCCGTGAACAAAAATTATGGTGGCCATGCTTTGAACTAAAAAATATACTCCTTTAATGCAAGTCATTTTAAATACTCAAAGCATGGGAAGAACAATCACGTAACTTTACTTAATTTTTGTCACATTTTCTGTACTAATATTTCTTTCCTTCGGTTCGTAGTTGGGCTTTAGCCCTAAATTTTACAAATCAATAATAAATAGCGCTGTACACGAAGTGTTCCCGCAAAGTAGCCCAACTACGAACCTAGAGCGCTAAAGCGCAACTACGAACCTGTTATTCCTCGTCTGGCATTAAATCCTCCTCCGTCACACTTTGGGGTGGTATCGCAGCAATAATGGCATCTATCACCTTGGCTACAGGTAATATTTCAATATCCAGTTCCGGGAATTTTTGACCTTTAGGAACAATCGCTCTTTTGAAGCCTAACTTCGCAGCCTCTTTCAGTCGTAGTTCCATTTGCGACACAGGACGAACCTGTCCCCCTAAACCGACTTCACCAATTAAAACGGTTCCAGGGTCTACTATACGGTCACGGAAAGAAGCAACTACAGCAATTGCTACTCCTAAATCTACAGCAGGTTCTTCCACGTTCAGTCCTCCCACGGAAGCAACATAGGAATCTAATTTCGACATGGGAATCCCCACTCGTTTTTCCAATACCGCAAGAATTTGTACCAAGCGGTTATAGTCTACCCCAGTGGTAGAACGACGAGGAGAAGCATAACTAGTCGGGCTAACCAAAGCTTGTAATTCCACGACAATCGGACGAGTTCCTTCACAAGCTACAACAATAGCGCTACCTGGTGAAGGTTCATCCCGATTCCCCAAAAATAATTCCGAAGGATTGGGTACTTCCCGTAAACCATGTGTCACCATTTCAAAGATACCAATTTCGTGAGTAGCTCCAAATCGGTTTTTGACTGTTCGTAATAATCTATGGGAAGCAAAACGGTCACCTTCAAAATACAGCACGGTATCTACCAAGTGTTCTAAAACTTTTGGACCTGCGATTGCTCCTTCTTTGGTTACGTGACCTACAATTAGCATGGTGATATCTTCGCGTTTTGCCGTCTGCATTAACGCTGAAGTACATTCACGCACCTGCGCTACAGAACCAGGTGCTGATGTTAATGAAGGAAAAAATACGGTTTGGATACTATCAATTACCGCTAAATTTGGTTTCAGCGAGTCTATTTCCCGTAAAATTTCTTCCAAGTCTGTTTCTGGTAGAACATATAAGTTAGCACCCACTCCATCAGATAATATGAACTTTTGTTTCGGTTCTGGAGCTGCTTTACCATTCTCATCATCAGATTCATTATCAGGTTCACCATCAGATTCATCACCAGATTTATCACCAGATGTCAGTTGTTTTGCTACCACACCTAAGCGGGAACCTCGTAATTTTACCTGCTGAGCAGATTCTTCTCCAGATACATAAAGAACGCGGAAATTTTGTGATAATTGATTACAAACTTGTAACAAAAGTGTAGATTTCCCAATTCCTGGGTCACCACCAATAAGTACCATTGAACCAGGAACCACACCCCCACCAAGCACTCTATCCAATTCCCCATAACCTGAATCCCAGCGTGCAACCTGTCGGTCGGTAATTTGGTCGAATGTTTGGGAAGCTCTGGGTTTAGCTGGTTTGTTTGCAGTTGATTTGCCGTTGGTTTGCGTGTTTTGCCGACCAACTCCACGACTCGGTAAATCTGTTGATGATTGAACTGCGACTTCTTCTTCAAGGGAATTATAAGTCCCACAACCCGGACATCGACCATACCATTGTGGTGATTCATATCCGCATTCGTGGCAAACGTAAATTGTACGAGGCTTTGGCATTTTTATCTTCTTAAATAATCTTAAGCTTTCCTTAATTTTTGGAATAATCTAAAAGTCAATAAAGATGCTGATTACAGCCTTTTCCAAATTAATTAAAGGAATGATATCTTAATAATATGGTAGTAAAAAATTAAGCAAGAAAAATTTAAGTTAAGGAGCATTACGAATTTTGGAAAGTCATAAAGAAAAAATCCTGGTTGTTGACGACGAGGCTAGCATTCGTCGGATATTAGAAACACGCTTGTCCATGATTGGCTATGATGTAGTCACAGCAGGTGATGGGGAAGAAGCTTTGGAAACTTTTCGCAAAGCTGAGCCAGATTTAGTCGTTCTGGACGTAATGATGCCAAAACTGGACGGCTACGGTGTTTGCCAAGAATTACGTAAAGAATCGGATGTGCCGATAATTATGTTAACAGCTTTGGGCGACGTAGCAGACCGTATTACTGGGTTGGAATTGGGTGCTGATGATTACGTAGTCAAACCTTTTTCTCCCAAAGAACTCGAAGCTAGAATTCGCTCAGTCTTACGTCGTGTGGATAAGACAGGTGCTTCAGGAATTCCTAGCTCTGGTGTAATTCATGTCGCAAATATAAAAATTGACACAAATAAACGACAAGTATATAAAGGTGATGAGCGTATTCGCTTGACAGGTATGGAATTTAGCTTACTTGAGTTGTTGGTAAGTCGCTCTGGTGAAGCTTTTTCTCGTTCGGAAATTTTACAGGAAGTTTGGGGGTATACTCCTGAACGTCATGTTGATACTCGTGTGGTAGATGTACACATCTCCCGTTTACGAGCGAAATTGGAAGATGACCCCAGTAATCCCGAATTGATACTGACAGCACGGGGTACTGGTTATTTGTTTCAACGTATCCTGGATGCGGACGACGAATAAAATTCAGACAAGTAAAATTTAGAACGAAACTCCACAATTACCTGATATGTTGGGTTTATGTTGGGTTTATGTTGGGTTTCGTTCCTCAACCCAACCTACGGTATTATGACGAAATCAGACCCTAATGTAGTTATTAGGCGTCTGCCCATTATTGTTGGTGGGTTAGGCGCTATACTTTTATTTATTAATCGTATTTTTACACCGCAATTGACTAATTCCCAATCACGTACTGATGTTTTGGGTGTTATTCTTAGCGTGTTCTTGATGTTGACTGGCTTCCTTTGGCAGCAAGTACAAGCGCGTATTCCAGATTCAGTGGAGCTAATTGGGGAAGAAGGTTTTGAACTGGCTCCCGATTTATCTGAAGCTTTAAAAACAGAACTAGCTTGGGCGTCTCATATATTATTAACCAATACCGTGACTAAAACCCTTGTGGTTTACTATGACGGTAGAGTATTGTTACGACGTGGAATTTTAGCCGAAAAATCAGAACTGACTCCGGGAGCAATAGTCAAAAGGGTTCTGGAAAAACAAAAAGCTGTCTACTTGGTAGATTTAAAAGTGTACCCAGGGAGGATTGAATTTGACTATCTGCCGAGTAATACTCAAGGTGTAATTTGTCAACCAATCGGAGATAAAGGAGTAATGGTTTTAGGAGCAAACGCACCTCGCAGTTACACCAAGCAAGACGAAAATTGGATTGCGGCAATTGCGAATAAGTTAGCGGTGACGGTTGACGGCTAATTGGTAATTGGTAATTGGTAATTGGTAATTGCTTGGTGTGTAACATTTAGACCTAGCATTCCTTAAAAAATGGTTAAATCCTAACAATATTTAAATTTATATGCAAATTCAAATTGTTTACTGGTTGGTAATTACCTTAATGATTGTAGGTGTAGTTGGTGCTGTAATTCCGGCACTACCGGGAAGCAGTTTAATTTTAATTGCAATTATTGCTTGGGGATTTATTAAAGGTTCCTTTGATGCAATTAGTACACCATTAATCGTCACTGTGATAGTTTTACTACTTAGTGTCGGGGTTGATTTTTTAGGTGGATATATAGGAGCAAAAAAAGCTGGTGCTAGTAACTGGGGACAAATCGGTGCTTTAGTCGGTTTGGTGCTGGGATTTTTTGGATTATTACCTGCTTTACCATTTGGTGGTCCTTTAATTGGGATGTTATTTGGACCGCTTTTGGGTGCAATTATTGGTGAGTATCTTTACCAAAAAGACTTCGGTATAGCAGTTAAAGCTGGTGTAGGAATTATTGTTGGCTCTTTGCTAGGAAATTTAATTCAAGGTTTGTTAGCGCTAGCAGCAGTAATTGTTTTTATTATTACAACTTGGTCGCAAGTTTACGGAGGATAAAAAGAACTCCACCACCAACCCCTAAAGAACCCCACCCCCAGTTCCTTTGCGGGGTGGAGTTTCTTTGATTAATTACATAAATTGAGAGCCAATAATCATCGTCCCAATACCAACATCAGTAAAAATTTCCAGCAGCAAAGCATGAGGAATACGACCGTCCACTATATGTGCGGCTTTAACTCCCTGAGCAAGAGAACGGACACAACAATTAACTTTTGGTATCATTCCCCCAGAAACTATACCCGTTGATATCAAATCACGAGCTTCAGAAATATCAACTTTGGGAACCAAGGTAGAAGGGTCTTTATAATCTTTTAAAATGCCTCTTGTATCTGTCAAAAGTATTAGCTTTTCCGCTCCTAGAGCAGCAGCAATTTCTCCTGCGACAGTATCGGCATTAATATTGTAAGCCTGCCCAGTTTCGTCCGCAGCAACACTTGAGACTACCGGAATATAACCATTTGTTGCCAAGGTGTTCAGAATTTTGACATCTATACCGCTAACTTCTCCAACAAAACCGATACCCTCATCACCTTGGGGACGAGCCATGATTAAGTTACCATCTTTACCACAAAGTCCCACAGCTTTACCACCAGCTTGGTTAATTAAGGCGACAATTTCTTTATTTACTCGTCCAACTAACACCATTTCCACCACATCCATTGTGGCAGCGTCGGTAACTCGCAGACCATTTTTAAACTGAGCTTCGATGCCAAGTTTATCTAACCAACTGTTAATTTCTGGTCCACCACCATGTACTAGAATTGGTCGCAAGCCGACGCAAGATAAAAATACAACGTCACGAATGACTTTATCTTTGAGGTCGCTGTCTTTCATGGCTGCACCACCATATTTAACCACGATGGTGCGTCCGCTAAATTGTTGAATGTAAGGTAAAGCTTCGCTGAGTACTTTTACGCGAGTAGCTTCGTCTTGCCGAATATATTCTGTATCTTTGAGCATTGTGGGGAGTCGTTGACAGTGAAAACTGACGTTTGTAAGTTTAGAAGAGTTTGACACTACCAACAATGTTTAACAATTAGTTCCAACCCCTGAATATAGCTAAGATGTTTGTTTTTACTGGGGATTTGCCAATAGTAAAGAATTTTTAAGAGTTTTTTTGATATCCTTGATGTGCTTTACTTTACCAGTATCAAATCATAACTTGTTCTTCTCAATCAAATCAGTAATACTACAGGTGATACTTACTTTAAATATGATATGAAAACAAAAAAAGAAACTACTGTTTTACTATTATCTTTTCTGTTTACTGGCGCTTTACTATTGCTTGGTTACCTGCTATACGATAAGTTCTCTGGAAAAAATCCAACTGAATCTACATCTGATAATACACCTAAAAGTATAACTAACCCAGACAAAGCAACTAGAGTTAGTCGTGGGGAACAAATTTTAGTAACAGTTGACACTAACCCCGATAAGCAAGCAGGGGTAGAAGCGTTTGCGAAAGGTGATTTTGATGACGCACAAGCTATATTCAAAACATCACTGAAAAAAAATCGCAATGACCCAGAAGCTTTAATTTATCTTAATAATTCTCTAGCAGCAAAGGGTAACCCGATAAAAATCGCTGTTAGCGTTCCTATTGGTGGTAATGTGAACGTTGCGAAAGAGATATTACGGGGTGTTGCTCAAGCTCAAGACGAAGTAAATCGCAACGGTGGTATTAATAATAGATTATTACAAGTTGTAATAGGTAATGATGATAACGAACCAAGTTTCGCATCACAGGTAGCGAAAGAGTTTGTTAAAGATGAGAAAATTATGGCAGTAGTAGGACACAATGCGAGTAATGCTTCCTTAGCTGCTGCACCAGAGTATCAATCTGGGGGTCTAGTTATGATATCTCCTACAAGTTTTTCCCAAAACTTATCGGGATTTGGTGGTTATATATTTAGAACTGTTCCCAGTATTGATAAAATAACGGAAACTTTGGCTAATCATATTATTAAAAAAGCTTTGAAAACCAACATCGCAATTTGTGAGGATTCGAGGTCAATTGATAACCGAAAAGATATATTTGCTAAAGCAATAGAAACTGCTGGGGGAAAAGTTAATCCTACAAATTGCGACCTTGCAGCTGATAATTTTAACCCTAACACCGTAATTTCTCAACTTATTAGCAGTGGTGCAGACGCCTTGATGTTAGCACCTCATATTGACAGAATTGATAAAGCAATTGAACTCGCACGAGCAAATAAAGGAAAATTACCACTTTTCAGCAGTCCCACAATGTATACTAACCAAACCTTGAAGACGGGACGAGCTGATGTAAATGGTATGGTATTACCAACTCCTTGGCATCCAACAGCAATTCCAGGCAACTCCTTTCCAGAAAATGCCCGCAAGATGTGGGGAGGAAATGTCAGCTGGCGCACCGCTATGGCTTATGATGCGACAATGGTAATAAGTAAAGGTTTACAACAGGCTAAAACTCGACAGGAATTACAAAAAGTTCTGCGAAGCGAAAACTTTTCTTTTGATGGTGCTAGCGGAAAAGTTCAGTTTCTACCGTTGTCGGGTGACAGAAAAAGCGATGTTACTTTAATCAAAGTAGAACCAAGTAGCCAATCTCTCACTGGCTATGATTTTGCTCCCTTGGGTAAATAGGGGAGTGGGGAATTGTCCGTGATGGGAGTGGGGAATTGTCCGTGATGGGAATTGGGAATTGAGAGTGGAAATTAATTATTTACCACGTGAAACCTTTTTCGGGAAATATCTCTTAATGTCTACGTCTAATTACTTATATATTGAAAATTATGTGAATTAATAGAAACTTTGTTGACACTGAGGAATAAAGGATGTCAATGTATAAAAAGCTTCGGCAAAATAAAAATAATTTCATAAATTGAAATTGTTCAGCTTTTTATACCAAGGAAAACAGGATTCTTCATGATTATAAAAAATGTGTTTCGGACTTTTTTACTATCAAATTTAGTGCTTGCTGGCTTAATGGTAACTAACTTTCCAGCTACAGCGGCTAGAGTTAATGCTAATAATGTATCCAATAATTCTTCAAATTCAGGCTTACTATTAGCACAAGTTAACACCAAATTTGTACGAGAAGCCGACCAACATATAGAAAATGCGTTAAATTCAATGAACGCAGCCGCAGAATCGAAAAATGGTTCCCATGCAATTAAATCTTTTACTGCTGCATTAGATTATTTTGAGAAAGCTTCAAAGTCATTAAAAAAAGCTGGAATGCATGATTCTGCAGAAAAAATGGACAAATGTATTCAAGCTTTAGGTGCAGCGATTGATACAGCATCCGAGGAAGAAGGAGATAAGTTAGTTGATACAGCAGTTAAATATCTTGAGGAAATAGCTGTTGATATAGAAAAAGCCCTAATCTAAAAACGTCACATAATGTAGAGACGCGATTAATCGCGTCTTAATCCAAAAACGTCACATAATGTAGAGACGCGATTAATCGCGTCTTAATCCAAAAACGTCACATAATGTAGAGACGCGATTAATCGCGTCTTAATCCAAAAACGTCACATAATGTAGAGACGCGATTAATCGCGTCTTAATCTAAAAACGTCACATAATGTAGAGACGCGATTAATCGCGTCTCTACAATCGTGGTTTCGCGTAAAATTTACTGACTATGCAACTAAAGGAATGGGGGTCGGAATATTACCAACCCCCATTTCTTCTGCAATAATTCGTCCAACTGCTACTGCTATAGGTTTTAAACTATCTACCAATGTGACGATATCTTCTAAAGATAGTGCTTGTCTGGCATCAGATACCGACTGTTCTGGTTGCGGGTGACATTCAATAATCAAGCCGTCTGCACCACAAGCTACGGCCGCTCTTGACATTGAGGCTACTAGTTCCCGCTTACCAACTGCATGAGATGGGTCTACAATCACTGGTAGATGGGTTATTTGCTTTAGTGCAGCCACTGCGGCTAAATCCAATACGTTGCGGGTGTAATTATCGAAGCTGCGGATACCTCGTTCGCACAACACAACATTTGGATTTCCATGACTTAAAATATATTCAGCAGCCATGACAAACTCTTCAATTGTTGCTGCTAAGCCACGTTTAAGTAATATTGGTTTACCTGCACTTCCTAATGCTTTCAACAAATCAAAGTTTTGCATATTGCGGCTACCTACTTGCAGCATATCAACATGCTCCGCTATGACTTCTATTTGAGAAATACACATTACCTCTGTGACGACTGGCATGTTGTAACGCTGTCGAACTTGTTTTAAAACTTTCAGTCCAATTTCTCCCGTTCCTTGGAAAGCGTAAGGTGAAGTTCTAGGTTTGTAGACTCCACCACGCAAGGCTTGTATGGGAGTTTTGTAAAGTTTTTTGGCTACCGTCTCCATTTGTTCGGCACTTTCCACCGCACAAGGACCAGCGATAATTACTAGCTCTTTGCCACCGAAGGCTACTGTTTCAGAAATTTCAACGATTGTTTGATGATTTGCATGGGTTTGTCCGACTAGTTTGGCGTTTATCATGGTTCGATTCTCCTTTAATTTTGGATTTTGGATTTTAGATTTTTGATTTTTGATTTTCGGTAAGACTTCCCAACAAAAAACCCGGAACTTTGTTTTTGAGTTCCGGGTTCGTCAGTGTTGGTTTTTAGCCATGACGGTATTTACCCAGAACTCCCTTGGGACCACCAAAAGTAAAAACCATAAAACCAACTACTGAAATGTGTCATGACGATTAATTATCCGAATAACCTTAAAAAACAAAAACCGCAGAGTTTGCTCTCTGCGGTTCACTGGGCGATTTCCAATCGGAAATTTGACTCACTCCCAGTGAACCGCCTTAAACCAATAAAAATAAAATTTGCTGCTTCTGCTAAACATATTGAAAATCTCTTGAGTACTTGCTGAAAGTTTGTTAAACTGATGGTTTACTGGAAACTTTTACTAGAAAAGTATATATATACATTTCTATACCAGTTAGGGTAACAAAGATTGTTTAAATCGTCAACACCCTCACAAAACTAAAAAAAAGAGGTATAATTTTGGCAATTTTGTCCTTAAAAACTTGTTTCCGCTTCAAAAAGAAAATCTTTACAATTATTTAGAAGTCTGCTTGGGCAATAAGAAGTAAAAATGTAAAAAGAAGTTTATCTACCCCTTAACCCTTTTACGTCGTAATCAAACCAGTCCAGCACTTACGTTTAACTGATGAAATTTTTACAAACATCTGATTTTAGTATGCCAAGTACGAAAATCTTAACTACATCATTAGAGTATCATGGAGCCTATCCTTGTCCGGTTTGTCATGTAGGCAAAATTAGTCAGATGCCGATGATGGAAGCTATGGCTTGTGATTTTTGTCACCAAATTTTTACAGTTGATATCGAAAAACAACAACTGCAAATGCCGGCACGAGAACCTGCTTTAGTTTGGCGTTGGAATGGTTTTGATTGGACTGAAGCTCAGTTAGAAGGTGTGGAACTGGGGTGGGGCTATTTGTGTGGAGCAATAGCTTTTATACTTCTTCCTACTGTTGTAATTGGTATTGTTGCTTATAGTTTTCCACCAACAACTGGTAATTTATTTTCCTGGATTCCTTATCTTTGGACTTGTTTAACCTTTTTGTCTCATTTGTCGATTATTGTTTGGCTTTTAATTGAAATTTATCAAATTCCAATTTTCGCTTATATCCGAGCTATCGTCAGGCTAAAAGATAGATTCCAAAGAAGACGACGATAATCTTTGTAGGTTGGGTTGAGGCACGAACGCGAGTGCGTCCGATAAAGGATAACCCAACAAATCTTTGTAAATGCTGGGTCAACTCCTTGTAAATGTTGGGTCAACTCCTTGTAAATGTTGGGTTTAGCGCTCCGCTCCACTTCGTGTAAGCGCTCCGCTCCACTGCGTGAACGCGCCAGCGTCCGCTTACGGATACGCAAAGCCTCAACCCAACCTACTGACCCATAGGTCAAATCCGTCGTCACCTATAGAAATATTGTTTATAATTGCTTTTTTGCTACAGAATACTCTCTGTACTTTAGTCTCATAAACTTTTGTAAACAAAGTTACCAACGAAAATTGTTACAATAATTAATAAGACATACATAGGGAGTAAATAGGCAAAAGTACCTGATATAAAGGGCAGCTTTTTTCTAGAGTAATCTAATACTGTTCCATTTGGCAGTAGTGTGTATTAAGAGAGAATCACTAGTATATATATAAAATTTCGCTTCCCAGTGGTAGTTGAGTTCAGTTTACTACTGCTTAGGAGAGATTTTTTGCCAATAAGGTTGTGTGAGGTGCTAATACTTTAATAAATATTACGGTTTAAATGTCATTAAATATGACGATTTACTGAATTTTATTAGGCAAGTGCAAGATTTGAACGAAAATTTGGTCAGTGGACTGTTTAGATAACGAATAATTCAATTTGGTTAGTATATCTTTAGTTTTATGAGCGAGCTGGAGCGTTATTATCGAGTTTTAGAATTGGAGCCAGGAGCGACACTTGAAGAAGTTAACCAGGCTTACAAAGATTTGGCTTTTATTTGGCACCCAGACCGCATTCCCCTAGAGAATCAGCGATTACAGCAAAAAGCGCAAAGAAAGCTACAAGAAATAAACGAAGCTCGCGAAAAATTGCGCTCGCACAAAACGAAGTTTACTAGACCCACGGTTAACGGGTCGTCTCAAACTAGAAAGCCAGCCCAAAAAAGTTATTATCAACCAAAGTCTTACTACACTTACACTCAGTCAGAATCCGATACCTACACTCAGTCAAAACATCGTAACGACACTGAACCTCAGCCTCAGCCAAATACTTATAGTCGGTCGCATTACGACTCTAGTTACACTTCACAAAAGTCTAACTCTAGTCATAATTCTTCAAAATCTGAGTCTAGCTATAGTCCACCAAAATCTGAGTCTAGCTATAGTCCACCAAAATCTGAGTCTAGCTATAGTCCACCAAAATCTGAGTCTAGCTATAGCCCACCAAAATCTGAGTCTAGCTATAGTCCACCAAAATCTGAGTCTAGCTATAGTCCACCAAAATCTGAGTCTAGCTATAGTCCACCAAAATCTGAGTCTAGCTATAGTCCATCAAAACCTGAGTCTAGCTATAGTCCATCAAAACCTGAGTCTAGCTATAGTCCACCACAGTACGACTCCAGTTATACTTCGTCGAGTTCTAACACTTATACTCGACCACAGCAAAATTCGGACTTAAGCGGAAAAGACTTTAGTAATGCCAATTTTAAGGGCAAAGATTTATCCAGCCGAAATTTGAGTCACGCTAACTTAAGCGGTACTAATCTCAGCGATACTTTTATGCACAAAGCCAATCTTCAGGGTGCTAATTTGTCCGACGCTAATTTGTTTAGAGCAAATTTACTATTAGCCGACTTGAGAGAAGCTAATTTGCGTGGTGCTAATTTAATCGGAGCTGACCTGAGTGGTGCTGATTTACGCGGTGCTGACCTGACTGGTGCAAGAGTTCGTTCGGGCGATCGCCTTTTAGTAAAATTAGTGGGAGCGAAATTGAGTGGTGCGATTATGCCCGATGGTACACTTTATGCCTAGACGGGCACTGAATATGGGAAACTGAGAAATGGTGCCTAGAAATTAAGAGGAACAATGAGTATTACAGTCTCTGACATTAAGGTAAAAACTATCAAAGGTGATGAAAGGAAGCTTTCTGAATACTTGGGTAGCGTATTGTTAATTGTGAACGTGGCTTCTTACTGTGGTTACACGGGACAATATGAATCCTTGGAAAAGTTGAACCAAAAGTATGGGGACAAGGGATTAAAGGTGTTAGGTTTCCCCTGTAATGATTTTGGGGCACAGGAACCAGGAACTAATGAAGAAATTATGCAATTTTGCGACCGTAGCTATGGTGTAAGCTTTGAGATGTTTGACAAAGTTCATGCGAAAGGCTTTGAACAACATCCTCTTTACGCAGCATTAACCAAAGCAGTAGAGCCAACAGGAGATGTAGCTTGGAATTTTGAGAAATTTATCGTCAATAAAAAAGGTGAGGTCGTAGCTCGATTTAAGAGTAGTGTTAGACCAGACTCATCGGAAATTATTGCCGTTATTGAAGCTGAGTTAGCTAAATAATGATAACTGTTGACTGTTGACTGTTGACTGTTGGCTTTTGGCTGTTAACTGTTGGCTGTTAACTGTTAACTGTTAACTAAATAAATAACAAATTTATGGATATTGCAATCATCGGGTGTGGATACGTGGGGCTTGCTGCTGCTAAATTTTGGCAACAAAAGATGACTATAATGGTCACAGCAACAACAACAACCCCAGAACGTTTATTTGATTTAAAAACAGTAGTTCAAAAGGTAGAAGTTGTTCGAGGGGATGATGCATCAGGTTTAAAAAAAGTTCTCAAAGGTCAAGATATTATACTTTTGAGTATTGGTCGAAAACGCAACAGTTCTTATCAAGAAACTTATTTAGACACAGCTAAAACTTTTGTTGATGTCCTAAAAAATTCCTCCGTAAAGCAAGTGATTTACACGAGTAGTTGTTCTGTTTATGGGAATCAGAATGGAGCTTTGGTAAATGAAGAAACTGCTGTGACACCGATTAGCGAGGGTGAAGAAATTCTGAAGCAAACAGAAGATGTGTTACTTGCTGCTGCAAATAAAGACTTACAGGTTTGTATTTTACGTTTAGGAGGAATTTATGGTCCAGATAGAGAATTACTGAAAATTTATAGTCGAGTTGCGGGTACAACTTTGCCTGGGGATGGTAATGAACCAGCTAATTGGATTCATCTAGATGATATCGTTGGAGCGGTGGAGTTTGCTAGATTGCATCGACTACAAGGAATTTACAATGTTGTGAATGATGCAAATTTATTGAGAAGAGAAATTATTGATAAAGTATGTGAAACCCATCATTTGCCTAAAGTAACATGGGACTCTTCCCAACAAAGTACCCGCTTGTTTAATGCAAAAGTTTCTAATCAGAAAATCAAAGATGCAGGATTTAAATTGATTCGTCCAGAAATGATTTTTTAGAAGAAATACCTCTTTGTTTTATGATTACCCTGGCTAATTGGTAATTGGTAATTGGTAATTGGTAATTGGTAATTGGTAATTGGTAATTGGTAATAGAAGAATGGCTAATGCAAACCTAAAAACTCCCAATAAGTTAAACTAGATATGTATCATCAGCGTATTTGCTGGTAATTTAGATTACTTTCGTGGGATACTCATATCTATGGACGCGATTTATATTCCGCAACTGACCAAAGCTCCTGAGCATACAGAAGAGATTGAAGTAAAAGAGTTTCTTCCTGGTCTAGAGACTTTGACCCCTATTCGTGGTCATATCCGCGTCCAGCACTGCGGTAATTACTTGGAAGTATCTGCTCAGGTAGAAGCAATTGTTACTTTGACTTGTTACCGTTGTTTGCAACAGTATAATCATCGCTTACGAGTTGCTCCCAAAGAAGTTATTTGGTTGGATGCAAAGGCAAATTTTGTGGATGACCTCCCTTTGGAGAGAGAAGTCTTGATGGATGATTTGGTCGAAAGTCTTCCACCGGATGGATATTTTAGCCCCGGTGAATGGCTTTATGAACAAATGTGTTTGGAAATTCCTCAACGTCAACTTTGCAATAGTAAGTGCGAGGGTATTGATTTAAATGCTGTTGAATCCGATTCTCCTTCAACTTCTACAGCACAAGATAAACGTTGGGCTTCGTTAGAAGCTCTAAAAAATAAACTTTCTAGTTAATTGCTACTCTATTATTGTGGGGTGGGCATCCCTGCCCGCCCATTGTCATGCCATACCTGTCATGCTATGCCTACTATACCCGCTATACCGACCATACCTAAAAATGCATAAGTAACATTTAAAATACTTTATAGAAGCATTAGGGGAGATTCTTTGTGTTTTATTTCCCGTTATCTAATGGACGCTATGAAGTTAAACCGGGGATGATACCTTTGGGGTTTAACTTCGGTGCTGGTGAGTTTGATACTAAGGTATTCCAGATAGATAGCAATTTTGGGGAGTACCGGAAAATTAAGTTGTTAGCTCGTCGAGAAAACTTGGCTAAGTATTATCAGACCTGTAATTTTTCAAGGGAAGTCCAATCAGCTATAACTAATTTAATTATCAATCGTTTAACACAAGAGTACCCGCAGTATTTTGGCTTTGAGCGCTTAACAGATAATAAGTACAAGTTTCATAGTCAACTAACGGGAGAAATTTTTTATCTAAATAATGATTTGCAGTTACAAGCAGTTGAAGCTTCGTCGGTTTTTCCGCAATATATCGATACTATTGATGCTTTAGCTTTACAAATACAGGAAGATTTAACCGTTATTCGTCGCGATGATGCTAAAAATTGGTTAGCGGTAGTGCATTTATGTTATCCCAACCATTGGTCAGCAGCAGAGAAGGTTGGTAAAGATTTTTCGACGATACATTCACCTGTTGCGGGTATGGAAAAAATTAATCGTCGTGGTGATGGGATAGTAAATACAATGATATCTGGCAAACCGATGGTCAGGTTCGCTTGGGGTCTGAGTACCGATACACGACTGAATCATCATCCGGAAGCTCCAATGGGGGTTTTACCGGATGAGTGGGAAGGGAGATGTTTTGACCCAGAAAATCCTCGGCTTTTTTTGCGAATTGAGCGTCAGGTGATTTGGGGATTATCTGAAGTTGATGCTGCGTTGTTTACGATTCGTACCTATTTTCGCGATTGTGTGGAGATTAAACAAGACCCTGTTTTAAGGTCTAATTTGTGCAGCGCTATTAATTCTATGACTCCGGATTCTTTGGTTTATAAGGGTTTGCTGGAGAGTAAGAATAATATTTTGGCTTGGTTGGAAAGGTAGATAGTAGCCAAGTAGCTAAGTAGCCAGGGAATAAATTCCCTGTCTCAAAGCTGAAGTCCTCTTCAGAGGACTAAAATAATATCTTAATAAAAGATATTTTGACAAAATTAGGATGTTCGTCAAAATTTTCTTATTAGTCCTCTTCAGAGGACTTTAGCTTTGAGACAGGGAATTTATTCCCTGGCTTTGAATATGACTATGTTTCTTTCTTTAACAGTCTCTACATTTTAGTGTAAATCGCGCTGCAAGTCGTAAATCACTTTTTCCATACACCAATCAATGGATTTAGAAGGATGTTTTTGTGCTTGGAATGCTAACAGCCTGTTAGCTGCTTGCACATCATTATGTAGCAATCTAAGTAACTGCTTTCGCTGTTTGGGGTTTGCTTGATTGAGGTAAATAGAGTTATTTTCTGGCTGTTTCGACCTGGAAGTATTATTGCCAAAATTTTGAAAACTTAAAACCAGACCAGCAGCACCTGCACCAATAGCTAATAACAGCAATGGTGTTTTATTATCTTGTTCTACAGAGGGTAATGTTGGAGCTTCTAGTTGAGCAATTTGTGCTTGGTTTACGTCTATTTGCTGTATCCTAGAGGGTACAAAATTAATAGCCAAAACAGTTGCGGTAGTCGCAGCAAACCATAAGGGAAAGGATTTAACGGTTTTATTAATAGAAGGTATAGTTGACATCATAGATTTGTAGAATTATTTGGAAGTATTTTCGCTTAAACCTATACTTATCTTTAATATGATGGAAAAATGTGACAAAAATATGTCAAACAATTTGGGGTTTTGGGTATTAAGCTAATTGATTAGTTTTGATTTTTAAAAGATAAAATGCTATCATATATTAATGTTATTGCATCTTCAACCGCTCACTCCTCAAACTATCGACTTGGGAGTACAAGAGCTTACCCAACGCGACAGCGATTTAGCTTTTATTATTGAAAAATTTGGGAATCCACCAAATTGGCAATGCGAGGTGGGTTTTCCTGGACTGGTGCGGATAATTATTGGACAACAAGTTTCTGTTGCTTCTGCGAATGCAATTTTTAACCGATTATCGAGTCTTGTTATTCCTATGACTCCGGAGAATTTGTTGCAGCTTGATGAGATGGAACTGCAAAAGGTGGGGTTGAGTCGGCAGAAAATTTCCTATTGTCGGGGTTTAGCTCAAACTATCACTCGTAATGAACTTGATTTAGATTATTTGGCAACTGCTGAAGAAACAATTTTGCGCTCTCATTTAAAACGCATCAAAGGAATCGGTGATTGGACGGTGGATGTTTATTTGTTGATGTCCCTACAGCGTCCAGATGTATTTCCTTCTGGTGATTTGGGGTTGCTGATTGCCTACCAAAAACTCAAGGGATTATCTAAACGTCCGACACCTAAAGAACTGGAAATAATCGCCGAAAAATGGCGACCGTGGCGTGCGGTTGCTACTCGTATACTTTGGCACTATTACTTGAGCGATATGGTGGTAAATAAACAAGTGCGAAATATGAGTTAACAAAGATTGACCTATTTTGCAGCATTTTAGTACTTTTGTACTGACATGTTGTGAGCTTCAGGAATATTTCTTTCGCAACTCAGAAAAGATTTTATCTGATGGCTCAGCAACAGCTTTTCCAGTCTGAAAATCTTCTAACCTTTTGGCTAATTCCGTATCCCATTGTCTATTCCAAAAAAAATTATGGTAAATTTCCTTGATGAAAAACACAAATATTTGTTTGATAAAGTTCATATAGTAGATATTTATCAAGGTGACAAATCTTATTGTATAGCTATTTAATACATTTAATGTAAAAATTTTAAATAGTAAAATTGGGATTATTAGCTACTCTAGCCCTAACTTCATAATGTTTATCTTTTGCTAATTTTTCTAAAACGTGTTTCGGAGTATTAGAATTTCCTGCAAGCATTATCCGAACAGAATCATCTTTATCTGTAGCTAACTTTTCTAAAATGTGGTCGGGTGTTTTAGAGTTATCTGCGACTCTAGCACGGACTTGACTACATTTATCTTGAGATAATATTTCTAAAATATGCTCTGAAATTCCAGTATTAATTGCTAACATTCTACGAAGATAATCATTTTCATCTGTGGCAAACTTTTCTAAAATGTGATTGGGTACCGAGGTATCTACTGCTAATGCAACACGAATATCAATTTCTTTATCTTTAGCTAATTCTTCTAAAAGATAAATAGGGGTATTGTAATTACGTACCACCTTTTCGCGAACATAAAATGATTTATCTTTAGTTAATAGTTCTAAAATATAATCAGGAGTTATGCTACTTTCTGCAACGACACCTCGAACTTCATAAGATATATCCTGAGATAATAATTTTAGAGTTTGCTCTTTTGTATTAGGATTATAAGCGATATTCCCGCGTACATATATATCTTTGTCTATAGATAACTTGTCCAAAATATGATTAGGTATTTTAGGATTTAATGCGATTAAACGGCGAATCTCAGTGCTTTTATCTTTAGCTAATAGCTCTAAAATAAACTCAGGAATATTCTCACTACTTGCTACAGCTAAACGAATATACTCATCTGGTTGATTAATCGCCCATTGGATAAAAAATAAAGGGATATCCTCATAAGAAAAAACTTTATTATTAGCTTCATAGAGTTCCGCAAAAAAATTAGGATTTTCTAAAATCAAAAACTCTAATATAGGATTATTTAAAACATGAGTTGGGAAATAATAAAATAAGTCTAAAAGTATATCTGGTGGTGTATTGGGATGTGTCGCAACGGCTTTCAAAACAGATTCATCGCCACTCCTAGCCAACTCCCGCAAGCGCTCCGCATTTGTATTTTCATTTAGTGCTTCTTGTAATAAATTACTTTCCATAAATCAGCGACTATTTTCAGATATAGCGGTTCTCTGTTGAGTGAGGTATCAAGAAAAAGTAATACTCTTGTGGGGTGGGCATCCTTGCCCGCCCTTATACATTTCACCGGACTCAGAAGCACTATAAATAACTTTTAGCCCCTGCTCGCACAATACGATTTGCATCCTCAGCAAGACGTTGACGAATATGCACTGGAGTATTAGGATTTGTCGCAATCGCGTAACGTTCCAACCAAGACCATGAGCGAAAATACTTTACTAACACATCGCTTGGTGTTAACGGATGCAGCAATACAAAAAAGCCCGATAATGAGGGACATGGATGTTGCCAGATATAATTATCTAAATCCAAAATATCGGATTCAGGGTATTGCTTTATCAAGGTTTTTACGGCAGCTAAATGTATAGGTTCATTACAAAAATTAGTATCAGCTAATTCTTCCAGAATATCAATTGGGGTATGAGGATTTTTGGCAACTGCGATTCTTACAGCTTGGTTTTTGTCAACTATAAGTTTTTCAATCAGAGTAGCAGGAATGTTAGTTTTATCGTCTTTTTTTGCGGGTTTATCTAGCTGATAAATTATCATTGCCGCTTTCGGATGCTGAGCTACGGCTTCACGGATAAGTACCCACTTACTTTGTGCTAATTTTGCTAAGGTTTCGTCTGGGGTATTAACGTTTTGTGCCATATTCCATTGTTGCCAAAAATTATTCAAATCTTTATCGCGACGAGCTAAAGGATTTTTTTGCAATGCTATTAGTACTGCTTGTCTAATTTTATAATTATTATTATTTAACAGTTTTTTTAACAAATTTATAGGTAAATTTTGATTTTGTGTTAGCAATTGACGTAGACGAGGTGAGCGACTTTTCATCAATTGTTCAAAAATTGATTCTGATATTTTGGGATGTCGCGCTAAAGCTGTTTGCAAATCAATACTGTGAGTCAAAGCGCAACGGTCAAGAAAAGTATCTGAAATATCTAAGTCAAGAGCAATTTTCTGGCAAAGGTGATTAATTATCTGTGGAGGTATATACTTATTTTTACTTCCCACAATATTTTGTAAATCGTCAAGATATAACTCGCATTTTTTTTCTAAATAAACATAATCCGTTTGAATATCTTTTGTATTATTCAGCTTTCTTTTGAGAGTTTTACTTGATTCTTCTCTTACAGTTTTAATATTATCCTGTTGTAATATTGCTAATATATCGTCAGAGATGTTGCTATTTTTGGCAACAGCAAGGCGCATTTTCCAAGACTTATTTGTTGCGAGTTTTAATAACACTTCTTTTGGGGTATTTGGGTGAGATGCAACACCTTTAGAAATATGCATCCACTCATTAGTTGGAATTCGCATCAGTTCTTCAGGGCTTGTATTAGTATTTCCAATTGCTCTTTCATATTCTTGAAAGCGTTGAAAAATTACGTTAGGAGTATTAGGATTTAGAAATACATTCCGACGCACCCTTTTATTTTCATCACCCGCAAGTTCTTCTAAAAGATGGACAGGTGTATTCAAATTACTGGCAATTGCAACACGAACTTTATTAATAGCTGCTCTGGGATTTTTCAACAGCGCTTGTAAAATATATCCAGGGGTTTCCGGATGTTGTGCAATTTTCGTAATGGTTTTAAAATCTAAGGTCGTCAAAAAAGACTCAGGTATGACACCAATTTGCCATAAAGAATATTCAGATAATTCTTTGTGTACAATTCTGTCTTTATACAGTTGACGCTTCTGCACTACTTCCAAGGCTGCTTCTTCCCATCCCCACTCCATTTCACCAGACCAATTTACATGAAGTTTCGCGACTTGTTGTATTTGCTCAGAATTCCAATGCCTTTGAAATTTATTGATTAATTTCTGCAAATCTTCTTTACTAACTTTTGGATTCATAGTTATAAAAAATAAGATTTGCGGTTCGTTGCTGCTGTTAAGTACCCATTGCAAAAACGAATCAGGTATCGATGGCAATTTTATAAGATTCACGAGTGTGGCTTCGGGTATATCCTGCATGAAATTAGGATTTTCCAACAATAGTAAGGAAAATACCGGGTTATCAAGCAACTCTTGTGGAAATTCCTCTCCTAATTTAAATAAAACATCCGTTGGTGTGTTTGGGTTAGCAGCAACAGCTTGACGTATTTGTTCATCTTCGCTCGTGCTTAATTCTTGCAGCAGTTCAGGTGATGTATTTTCGTTATTAGCAATGACTGCTGCTAGCTCTGGACTTTTTTGCAGCAACTCATTCAACCGTTCTGGTGAAGTATTTGTGTTAGCTGCTTCTAATTCTGGTGTAAGCATGGTACGAAGAAATTAAGCAAAGAGAGGAAAATATGGCAGTTACAGCACTTTATAGCTAAATTAGGTACACCTATTCAATACAATAACTCTTGTGGGGTGGGCATCCTTGCCCGCCTGGTTGTACTTCACTAACTTGAAATCCGCTATATTTACCAAAATGTCATAGAATCGCCAAAATTGTCCTTTGTATTTTCACGGAAAAAATATTATTTTTATTTCCTGAGTCGCTTAGTCAATTTATTTACTGCAACGCGACGAACTATTGAATTTGTATCATTAACTAGTTCTTGGAGAGTAGTTTGCAGAGTATTTTGGTTAATAGCCACAGCTAACCGCACATCATCACATTGATGTTTAGCCAACTTTTCTAAAGAATAGAAATGCGTATTTTTATGTCCAGCAACTAATTTACAAATCAAAGCAATTTCATCATCAGCAAGATATTCTAGAGCACTAGCAGGAGAATATTTATTTTCAGCAACAGCAGTTCTAACATCTACACAAGCATCTTTTGCCAATTTTAAGAAAATAAATTCTGATGCGTATTTAGATTTCGCTATTAATTTACGTACAATACTAGATTCATCATCCACAATTTTTTTTAGACAAGACTCCGGAATATAATTATAACCTGATAATACTGCAATACGTACATTAACATCCGAGTGTCGTATGCCCCATTCTATAACATATAATGGTAAATTTACTTTGCGAAAAATATCTCCATTCGCCTGGTATAGTTGATATAAAAAGTCACTATTTTGGGCGGTAATTAATTTAATCCCAGGGTTTTTGAAAATTTTAATCCCAAATTCTTTGAACAAAACTAGCAGTGTTTCCTGTGAAGTATTAGCATGTTTAGCAACAGATTCTCTTATCTTTACATTATCGCTTGTAGCAAGTTTATCTAAAATGTTACTTGATGTATTAGGATTTTCTGCTACACCTTGTTTTACATGATTACCCTTATCTTCAGCTAATTTTTCCAACAAATAAACTGGGGTGTTGGAATTACATGCGACCATTTTGCGAACATAAAATAATTTATCTTTGGTTAAATTTTCGAAAATATAATGGGGAGTTATGCTACTTCCTGCAACTGCACCTCGAACTTCATAAGATTTATCCTGAGATAATAATTTTAGAGTATCCTCTTTTGTATTAAGATTATAAGGTACATGACGACGTACATCTTTATTTTTATCTATGGCTAAAATATCTAAAATGTGATTGGATATTTGGTAATTACCTGCAACACTTGCTCGAACATATTTATCTTCATCTATAGCTAATTTTTCCAAAATATGGTTAGGTGTTTTAGGATTGGTTGCGACTCTAGAACGAACCTCCATTTTTTTATCTTCAGCTAATAGTTCTAAAATTAATTCAGGAAGTTTATCACTACCTGCTATATCTAAATGAATATATTTGTCTGGTTGATTAATCGCCCATTTTAGAAAAAATAAAGGTACATCAGGGCAATCAAAAACGCTATTATTTTCTTCATAGAGTTCAGCAAAAAAGTTAGGGTTTTCTAAAATTATAAAATCTAGTATGGGATTATTTAAAACATCGACCGGGAAATCATAGAATAGTTCTAGCAGTACATCAGGTGGTGTATTTGGATTTTTAGCAATAGCGATACAGACAGACTCATCAGAACTTTTAACTAACTCTCGTAAACGTTCCGCAGTTGTATTTTCGTTCAGTACTTCTTGTAATAAATTATCTTGCATAAATCAACGATTATTATTTAGATAAATAACTTTTAGCAGCAGCTCGCACAATTCTATTTGCATCTTCTGCGAGACGTTGACGAATATATACTGGGGTGTTGGGATTTGTAGCAATAGCATAACGTTCCAGCCACGACGATGAGCGAAAATGCTTTGCTAACATTTTGCTAGATATAAAAGGATGTATCAACACAAAAAAACGTGAAAATGAAGGTTCTGGAGAATCCTTGGTACAATTTTCTATATAAATAGCTGCGCGTTCTGGGTGTCGCTGCAACAAATTTTTTACGGCAGCTATATGTATCGGATGTCTATAAAAAATGTTGTTTGCTAGTTGTTCCAGAATATTTATTGGAGTATTAGGGTTTTTAGCAACTGCTACTCTTACTACTGGGTTTTTGTCTAACAAGAGTTTTTCAATTAGAGTTGCGGGAATATTCGTTTTATCAGTACTTTTTGCTTTTTTCTTTGTCTTATAAACAATCATTGCCGTTTTGGGATTCAAAGCTACGGCTTCCCGAATAAGTACCCATTGACTTTGTGCTAATTCAAGTAGAGTCTCTGCTGGAGTCTCAACATTTTGTGCCATTTCCCAATGTTGCCAAAATTTTTCTAATGTTTCATGGCTACTACGAACTGAAGGATTTTTATGTAAAGCTAACACCCCTGTTTTACGAGTTTTCCAGTTCTTATCTTTTAACAGTTTGATTAATAGATTTGCAGGGAAATTAGGATTTTGGGGTACTAATGTACGTAAACGAAATGAGGAGCTTTGGAAAAATGTTTCCAGAATTGATATTGGTGTTTTAGGATGTCGTGCTAAAGCTATTTTCAAATCAATGTTATCAATTAAAGCACAACGTATAAGATATTTATCCGATATATCTAAGTCTAGAGTAATTTTTCTACATAGCTTTTCTATATAATGACTACTCTCATAATAATTTTCCTCCTGATTTATTTCGATGATTTGAAGTAAAGTTTCAATAGATAAATCAGAGTCAGTTGTAACAGGTGTTTGCGAATTTTCATTTGATGCTTCATGTTTTTGGTATCGTTGAAAAACGGCATCCGGCATTTGAGGATTGAGGAAAGCATTTTGACGAACGGTTATGTTTTTATCATCCGCAAGTTTTTCTAAAATATGAGCAGGTGTGCTTAAATTATTAGCAATAGCAATACGAAATTTTTTGGTAGCTGTTTTGCGATTTTTTAACAGTGTTTGTAAGATATGTCCTGGAGTATCCGGATGTTGAGCTATTTGTAGTAAAATATCTGGGTCTAGTGCGGTGATGAAAGATTCCGGAATAACACCCATTTGCCATAAACTAAATTCAGAAAGTAGTTCGTTTCTAATTGTATCTTTAAATATTTGCTGTTTTCTTACTACCGAAAGTGCAGCTTCTTCCCACCCTGACCTCATCTCGGATGACCAATTTACGTGGAGTTTCGTTATGTTTGATATTTGCTGTGACCACCAATAGAATTGAGAATTATTAATTAATTTCTGCAAATCATCTTTATTAATTTTGGGGTTCATTACCACAGCAAACAATATTGATGCTCGTTTGCTCTGGATTGCCCATTGTAAATAAGAATCAGGTATTGATGGTGATTTCAGAAGACTGACTAGTGTAGATTCAGGGATATCTTCTATTAAATTAGGATTTTCCAACAACAGCAGTGAAAATACTGGGTTATCAAACAACTCTTGCGGAAATTCCTCTCCTAATTTAAATAAAATATCTGTTGGTGTATTAGGGTTACTGCAAACAGCTTGACGAATTAGTTCATCCTCGCTTACCGATAATTCCTGCAACAACTCAGCTGGTGCATTTTCGTTACTTGCCACAATTATTCCCAGTTTAGGACTGTGAAGCCACAACTCCTTTAAGCGCTCTGGTGAAGTGTGCGTATTAGCTGCTTCCTGTGCTGGGGTTGGCATGATACAAAATGGTTATAGGAGGGTTAGAAACAAACTTTCGGGTAGTTTCCACCAACATGTCATAAGCTTACTAAAATTGTCCTTTGTGTTTTTACCGAAAAACATCTTTACACGCAGACCTAACCCCCCTTCCCCCCTTCCCTACAAGGGAAGGGGGGGAATTAAAACTTATCCCCGTCTCTTTTTAAACTTGATACAAACAAAATATTGTCTTTATATTTCCCCCCTTCCCTCATAGGGAAGGGGGGGTAGGGGGGGTTAGGTTCTTGGTTTACACCGACAACAATCGTACCGCTTCCCCAAAAGGAAACTCCTCCAACCCCAACCCCCCAGGAGTTACAACCCACAAAACAGGTAACTCTGGTTTTTCAAATGGAAAATCGCCATATCCATCCGTCAGGTAAATACATACCCCTTGAGTATACCCATCCCAACTAGCAGCCACCTTCTTAAAAAACGGCACAAAAGAAGTACCACCACCACCTTGAGCTTTCGGTAAAACACTATTTGAGTCAAGCTGATAAGGCCCATAAGCTTCCGCATCAGCATAATAAAGCTCACACTTAAGATGTGGATAAGAACTTAAAATCCCACTCACCTCACTCAAAAACATCTGTAATTCTTCCCCATCAACCGAGCCACTCGTATCTACCGCAACGTAAACTAGAACAGATTCTCCTTGTAAAGTCTCCAAGTATAATTTGCGTCCAATAAAACGACGGTCAAAACCGGAAAAATCTGTAGGAGTCTGCACCAAATACCGCCAGAGATAAGCACGCCAATCAATCTGTGCTGACGTTAACACCCCCAATTCCCTATCCATCCCAGCAGGAACCGTACCTTGACTAGTAGTACGCGAAATTACTAATGCTTGTTGTAGTGCATCGCGCCAGTGTGCATTTAAGGCAGCTTTGCGTGCTTCCGAGAGATTATCATCTCCATCACCACAATCACCACTACAACTAGAATCCCCATCACCTTCCAGCAAATCAGCATCAAATCCATCCGCACAAATCATTTGATACTTCTCTGCGTCTTTGAGCAATATCTCGTAAATCTCCTCCACACTCAGCTTTTCCAAATCGCGATCGCAAATTCCACCGGGGGGTAATTCAAACAGATTTTGCTGCAAAATTATACCGTTCGTCACAATATCAGCAGCATAGTTCCACAAAATCGCCTCTCGCACACCCCGACGAGGAACATGTAAAAGCGCAGCATGTAAAACCTCATGCAGCAACAACCCATCTTGTTGAGGAGTCGTCAAAGAAAGCAAATAATCTGGGTTAAAAAAAACATCTTTGCCATTAGTAGCAGCAGTAGTAATTTTTTCGCTCGCAATAAAGCGAGCAAATAAAGCCAGAGTCGCAAAAAACGGCGACTTCATCCGCAAGCGTAACAAAGAAGCACTAATTATCTTTTGGGTTTGTTCAATCATTGGTCGGTTGTCGGTTGTTACGTAGTGCGTTCGCGTAGCGTGCCGCTTCGGCTTGCGTCCCGCTCGCTTTTTTCGTGTAGCGCAAGCGTCCCGCTCGCTTCTTTCACGTCCAGCTCGCTTTCTAATATCAGTCAAATTAAATCCCAATCAATTGCTGATAATCTTGCAAAAACTTCTGAAGAGCCGGGTCTTTCTTTATCAATTTAGCCAACACACCCATTTGTCCACGACTTCGCATAACCCGGAATAAATCCGCAGCAAATAACTGCACCCACTCAGCCGTAGCAACTTTGTTTAACCAGGTAAAACCGTTATAAGCCTGATTAGCATCAACCGCACGCACCGTCAAACCAATAACCGTAGCATAGCGCGTACTTGGTTCAGAAGAAAAAGGCACTTTATCCCCATTACCTTCCAAAATCGGCATTAAATCCGGCAAAGTCTCATAAAGCTTAATAAACGCATCAAACTCAGCCTTAGTACCACCCCCTACCGCAGGAGCAATATCAAGTCCCGCATAATGTAACTTACTCCCCATAACCCAAGAACGTGGAGATGGCCAAGCTGGTTGTTGAGGGTCAATTTTGTGTAGCAAACTAGACCGGAACGAAAGGAAAGCAATAATTTGCTCATGCACTCCTGTTTCCAAAGCAAAAGCTTTAAAACTATCAAAATCAGGTTGCACTTCCAAATGCAAAAACCTATTTGCAAGAGGAGAAGGCATATCAAAAACAGCAGCGCGGTCTTCTTTTCGGTTTCCCGCAGCCCAAACAAACCAACCAGAGGGCACAGCATAAGAACCTACACGACGGTCTAAAATCAACTGTTGGGCAACACCTTGCATCGCAGGGGGAGCCATATTCAGTTCATCTAAAAACAAAATCCCTTTCCCAGCACGAGGTAAAAATTCTGGTGGATACCATTTGGAAATGCCATCTTCCGCAACAGGTAAACCTCGTAAATCAGTAGGTGCTAATTGAGACAAGCGAATATCAACAAAATCGATGTTTTGCTCTTGGGCAATTTGCGCCACAATACTGGATTTGCCAATACCAGGAGAACCCCAAATCATTGTGCTGATTTGCAAGTTTTTACGGATAAGGTGGTCTAAATAATCTTTCAACTCAGAAGGAGTCATGAAATTTGATGTTGTGAATTTATGGTTGCTACTCTGCTAGTATTCCCCAATGTGAAAGCATAAATTGCTTTATAAAACGTAATTATATTTAATAGTACACATAGACTTATGAGACTTTACTAGCTTTCTGATTGTAAAGATATGTAAGCAATACAAACTTAACTCCAATATTAATTTCACGTCGTCATTGAACACCTTTACAAAATTAAACATAACAACTTCTAATAGTACCTAACCCACATACAATCTGCTTGTTCACTGAAGTATCCGCAAAAATAAACCCCCTTCCGAGACAACGAACTCAACAAACCAGTGGCACAACCGGGGTGATATTTTTTATAATTAAGTAAGTTAAGCGAACTTAAATATTTAGAGAGTACAGGAATAGCACGACAGTAAAAGATTATACCCAGGTAGTTTACTACTTGGTTATTTTTGGCTACTAATTTTTCACCAAAATTGTTAATGATATGATTATTTATCCATAAATTAATAATAAATAGCTGTTGATTAATCTGTACTTTACACTTATCTAATTTTTACGATTTAAAATTAATTATAAAACCGATATATTATTTTTCCACTTGTTTAATAACAAGGGTAATTTAGTAGTACCAATATTAAAAATCGCCTTCAAAGCTCACTTATTAAATTATTTATAATTAGCGGCTTAGCATCTATCCTATAAAACAAACTCCGGTTTATGCGTGAGACTCTTGATTCTATTGCAACCCGCTGTAATTTCCAACCATGAATAGAAACATGCCAGAAAAACAACCAAATCCCCATGATTTACCCAAGAAAAAACCAAACCCACAGCAAAGATATAAACCGAATACACCAGTAAATTCGGTGGAGGAAAAAGTACTCGAACCATCAAACTACCCACCAGAGTCATTACCCTGGATTAAACTAGTAACATATCTTAATGAATCTTACCAAGATTTTATTCCCCAAAATACTAAAAATCAAAAGTACCAAGAAAATAACAAACAGCTCCATCAAAGATGCGTCGAAGTCATCAGTGAAAATTCATTAGATGATTGGCAAAAGATAATATCACAAAAATTTACAGAAAATGACCAGAAAGGAGCTAATAACTTTTATTTTCGGCTCTCCAATAGATATAGAGAATCACCAAATAAATTCCGTCAAATCTTAAAAACCAACTTATATAGATTCGTCGAACTAATAGAATATGCTCTCACAGAATCAGAAAACCGTGATTTAGTCAGAATTAGTGAATTTGTTGACGTAATAAACTCCTTTGGTAACACATCGGAACAAACTTTCTTCTTCTTGTCAAAGCTTCCCTCTGTTCTTGATGAAGATATTCGCAATATTCTTCTACAGTCAATAGGTTATCAGCAAATTTTAAAATGGGGAGCTTCTCCCATGCTTCGCAAATTTGGGCTACAATTCCAAAGAAAATTTCGTCTAACTCGCACTGCAATTAAAGATGAAGCAGCACAAAATTTAGCTCGTGAATTAGGTGAAACAGAGACAGTATTAACAAACCAGATAGAGCAGCTTATCGAAGAGAACGAAAGACTGCAAAATTCTTTAGAAACAGTTCATACCCAAGCATCACAAACAGCTATTTACAATTTGGCAAAACTTCTCCAAAGTCAAGCACAACCAGTTTTAGACCAAATTTTTACTTTGCACCAAAAATTAGAAAAAATGTCAGAAGCAGAAGATGGTTTATCAGTGACATCGAGCGAAGCTTTGAGTATTTTGATTACTTTGGAATCTTTGTTAAAAGCATTTCATAGTCTAAATATTACAACATTTCCCAAAAATATAACTAAGCCATTTGAATTAGACAGCAATCAATTAGGGGAATACTCATATATTGAAGGTTCAACTTTTACCAATAACGATAATAAAAAGAAAGTATGTTGTGTTTTTCCTGGATGGAGAGTAGGGGAAGAAATAATCACACCAGCACGAGTCAAAGAAGTTTCTGAGTAAATGCTTCCAAGGCTAAAAATTAAAAGTTAAACACTAAAAGTTAAACATAAAGGGGGAAAAGTATGAGTATCGCTGTACTGTTGGATTTGGACAATATTAAGCCAAAACTTTCAGCCATAGAAAAACTTTGTCAGTCTTATGGTCAATTAATCGAACGTCGAGCTTTTTCTAATACACATGCTGTATTAACCGCATATGGTGGAGGCTTCCGAGAATTTGGTTATCGCTTTGAGTTAGCACCTGGTCTAAATCCTATGCCTCAAGAAGTCGATAACTTAATTGAAAGAACAGCCATAGAAATAGCAGGTAACTCAAATTTAGATGTAAAGATAATTGCAATTGTCAGCAACGACAACGATTATACAAGAGTTCTAAGAAATCTGAAAACACGAGGAATAAAAACATTAGTAATTGGTAATCAAATTGGCAATAGTCTTCGAGAAACGGCTGATTATATAGAAGTTCTCAGAGAAGTTATGCGTCCTACTTATGTAGGAATAGATTTGGGAACGACAAATACAGTCATGTCTTTAGCCAATATTAATATTATGCAGCAATGGGTCGCAAATGCTATCGAAGTACCAGTCAAAAATGAACAAGGTGCTTTGGTGAACAAGCAGATAATACCCTCATCAGTACGTTTTAGTTCCCACACAGAAGCAGAAGTGGGAGAAAATATCAAAGCTCAAGCTTATGCTTTTCGTGACCAAACAATTTTGGCTTGGAAGCATGACATGGGGTGTTCTGAAGATGGTAAACCTTTTTATTATCAGTTAACCGCAGGAAAAATTGCTCCAGAAGAAGCTGCTGCAAAGGTTCTGGCTTTTTGCCGAGAACGATTGTTGCAAAGATATGGAGAAGTGCAAGGTGCAGTTATCACTCATCCAGCATCCTATGAATCAGACGCGATTGAAGCAACCCGCAAAGCAGCAGTGATTGCGGGTTGGAAAGAGGAGGAAGTTGTATTGCTTGCTGAACCGCAAGCAGCGTTATACGACTTTCTTTTTCGATTGCAGAAGGGTGAGGTTTTGCCACCCTTTGAGATGACAGAACCATTCAACATACTTGTTTATGATTTGGGTGGTGGAACTCTAGATGTGACTCTGCATAAAGTGCAGTGGAATCCCACAGTCAATCGCTTTATCATTGGAGATATTGCGGTTGGTTCCCGTACTAGAGTTGGTGGGGATAAAGTTGATATATTGATTAGCGAATATATCTTGGAAAAACATCCCCACTGTCAAACACTCTCCGAAGCTGACCAAAAGAAATTGCGTTATGAACTGCCAATTTACGCAGAAAAATTTAAGAAATTGTGGGGTGCTGAGTATGCGGAATCCCAGGATAAAGAGAATTTTAAGTATTTATTTCAAGGAAATTTTTTAGATTCACAATTCCCCATTCGTTATTACATCAGTGTTGAACGGATGCGAGAAATTCTTGCTCCTTTACTGTGCGAAAATTTAAATTTGGGTTCTATAGAAAAAATGAACCCGGAAACAGCTTTTGATGAATCACCGTTTACCGATAATTTTAATACTTTTGTTGTACCTGTTTTAGAAGTACTTCTCAAAGCCAAACAAAGCAGTGGTCAAAATCCCAAAATAGATGCAGTTTTGTTAAATGGAGGAATGACATACTTCCCTCCTGTACGAGAATGTTTAGCTAAATTATTTGGTGATATTCCCATTTTAAATGATGGAAATCCTGATTTAGCAGTAGCTAGAGGAGCAGCATTATTTGCTTCTGGTGCTCTTAAACCTGGTGAGGGTGTGAACCCAACAAATATTTATCTAGAGGTAAATGAAAAAGATAAAAGTAAGTTACGTTTATTAGTCGCACAAGGACAAAAGTTTCCTTATCGCACTATTTTAAAAGATTTTAGATTACCCGAAAAATATAACGGTTGTTTAGGATTTAAAGTTTGGGTGGGTATGGGTACTCAAGTACAACTTAACACTAACCTGCAACGATTGCGACAAGTCCCAATGGAGAAAATTATCCAAGCTAACTTAGAACCAGGTTGTCTGCTTGATTTAGAAGTTGAATATACATTTGATGAAAGACTTTTACTCACATTAATTTCTCAAAATGATAATCAAAAACGTTTTCAGTTAGAAGTGACTTCAGAATCGCGCTATTTCGCGACAACTACTGCGACGACTACTGTTACTACTAATAGTGCAACAGTCACAAAAACTGAAACTACACCATCTCCATCAATAAATATTCCTCCAATTCCCAGACAAAGAAAAGGAAAAGCAATTACTCCAGGTGTAAGAATATCCTGGAATAAATGGGAAAGTATGGCTAAAAGCCTCAACGGGAGGTGGAGTAATTCTGCAATATTACATCAAGAACGTCGAGAATTAGAAAGCAAAACAGCAACTGCTGAAAATCGTTTAGACCTGATTAAAGAGTTTATGCGGTGGTTGGAAATTGGTGATAGAATCAATTCATCTATTGCTGAAGTGCAAACACATATTGCTGTCAAAGCATTAAACACAATTTTTCATTCTCTAGATACAAATGATATTACTTATGTAGGACTAGAGAAAAAATATCAACAGTGGGTCAAAAATAAATTACAGCGTCACTCATTAGGAAAAATACCAAACCCATTACTAGATGATATTGCAAAAGCCCCTGGTAAGTTATTATGGACTGGTTTTGATGAAGACTTGATAAGAGCTTTTACTTTCCATGAACGACAAGCAATTGCTGAAATATTTTTAGAATCCTTAGCAAAGTGCGGTCATTTAACAGGCAATACTTTAAATTTACTAAATCGAGTCATTAAAAATAGCCCACACGTTGGACAAAAAGAAAGAGCAACTTGGGCTTTAGGAAGGTTAATTAGTCCCGCACAACCTCAAGATTGGCAAGCGAAACGAACTTACGTAGAAAGTGTTGCTAAATTAGTGTTGGAACAATTACAAGTACACACAACTGACGCGAGATTGGCTTTAAGCCTTTTAGGGTGTTTAAGTCAATGTGTTGCTTGGCACACTACAGGGTTAAAACTCAGTGAAAATGTCTGTCAGCAGGTACAAAAATTACCGGGAATGCGTCTTGCTGTTACTCCTTATTTAGCTGGTTATCCTCAGATTCAGAAAACTTTTGAAGAAAGGCTGCCGTTGTTACCGAAGATGCTGGAAATTGAGCGAGCTTCTTCTGAAGAAATAGCCCAGATGCAAGAGTGGCTTTTGGAATCTCTGAAAGGATAAAGGGTTTTTGCGGTATCAACAAATAAATTAAAGTAAATTTTGAGTTCATGAAGTAGGAGTGGGCGGGCAGGGATGCCCACCCCACAATATTTTATATTTTTGCTTGCACCCCGCTCACTTGAAATTCTATGTATTTACGGGATTCTCAATCTAAAAATGCACTTGCATTTTGGAATGAGCTTGTAGCTCATTCATGTAAATGTCAGTGGTTCGGGATACTCTAGCTCAAATTTTTATCAGATTTTAGGACATGTTACTGCCTGCTGTACAACTTTTGCTGTATTATTAGCCAGAGTGAGGACTATTGATACCAGCAGCAAAAGTAAAATATTTATACAAGTCAATAAACTACATTTTTTTGAGAAAATTATCGCTCTTAGGCGTGTCTCAAAAAGAGTTAAAAAAATTAACTGTACCTAAAAATCTTTATATTGAAAGAGAAGAAAAGAAGTCTGGAAAAAAGCCGCGAATTATAGAAGAACCAAAGTTTCAACTCAAAAGAATACAAAAGAGGATAGCAAATCTCCTCAGCAGAATTGAAACACCTGGGTTTTTGTTCTGTCCTGCGAAGGGACGCTCAAACATTTGCAATGCAAGACAACACGCTAATCAAGCTGTTGTTCATAAACTTGATATCAAAACATTTTTTGCATCATCATCAAAACGTGTATACTGGTTTTTCCATACAGTTATGCAGTGTGCGTCAGATATTGCTGGTATTTTAACAAAGTTATCTACTTTAAAAGGACATTTGCCTACAGGTAGTCCACTTAGTCCTATTCTTTCATACTACACCTATGTGGATATGTGGAATGCAATTGACAAGATAGTTCATGAAGCTAATTGTATACTCACAGTTTACATGGATGACCTAACAATATCAGGTTCAAAGGTTTCTCGTAAATTAATTTGGCAGATTAAAGAACAAATTTATCGTTGTGGGTTAAAGTATAGCAAGGAAAAGCGTTATACAGGAAAAAACCGTGAAATAACAGGAGTTATAATTGTAAATGGTAAATTGAAACTACCAAATCGCCAACATTTAAAAATGTACAAATTACGTGGTCAGATTCAACAGGAAAATCAAGCGGAGAAACTAAGTAAGTTGCGTCAAAAGCTTCAAGGTTTAGAAGCACAAGCAAGATTAATTCAAGAAGTTTGAATAGGTATACTTTATTAGCTTCAATATTTCAGGGAGCTTTTGATTATTTAAATACTTGTGTGTACGCAGTAAGCTCGTTTACAGGGAGGGTACTAAGACTCATCATGCATAGCTACAGTGGATTGTTCTTTTAAATTATTTAATGCAACACAGCGAACAATTTTACTTGTATCATTGGCTAAACATTGGAGAATTTCAGGTGATGTTTTACGGTTAATAGCAACAGCCAATCGTACTTCTTTACATTTATGTTGAGCTAACTTATATAAAATATAAGAAGTTACGTTATTATGTCTTGCGACTAATTTACAAATCATAGGTATTTCATCATCGACAAGAAGTTCCAAAGCATTAGCAGGAGACTTTTTATTTTGTACAACTGCAGTTCTAACATCTGTACAAAAATCTCTTGCTAACTTGCATAAAATTTTAGTAGATGCCCATTGAGACTGTGCTATTAATGTACGTACAGCAGTAGCTTTATCATCTATATTTTCTTCTAAAATTTCAATCAAAAACTTTGGTGCGCTTTCTATAAGAAAAAGATTTTTATTTGCATAATATAATTGATATATAAAATTGTGATTGCTTTGTATTAATAATCTAAGGCTAGGATTATTTAATACTTCTGAGCTAAATTCTTTAAACAAACTTAGTAATGCTTTTGATGATGTATTGCTATGCTTAGCAACAGCTTCTCTTACAGTCTTATCAAAACTTGTAGCTAGCCTATCTAAAATTTCAGTTGATGCGTTAGGGTTTTCTGCTACTCTCAATTGTACATATTCATCATCATCTTGAGCTAGTTTTTCTAAAATATGGATTTGAGTGCTGGAATTACGTGCAATAGACATTCGTATATACTCATTATCTTTTGTAGTCAAATTTTCTAAAATATGATTGGGTGTATTTGGATTTTCTGCTACTACAATAACAACTTCATCATCACTATTTTGTGCTAGTTTTTCCAAAATATAATCAGGGGTACTAGGACTCCTTGCAACATATTCTTGAATAAATTGGCTTGGTTGTTTGATTGCCCATTCAATAAAAAATAGTGGAATATTTTCCTGAATAAAAACGCCTGGATAAGCTTCAAAAAGCTGACTAAAAAAATTAGGATTTTCTAAAACTAATAAACTTAGGATTGGATTATTTAAAACATGAAGTGAAAATTCGGGAAATAATTCTACCAATACATCTTGTGGTGTATTAGGGTTTTGAGCAACAGCTATACGGACGGATTCATCTTTGCTATTGCCTAGCTCTCTTAAACGTTCTGCTATTGTATTGTTATCCTGAGCTTCTTGTAACAAATTGTCTTGCATAAGGATTTTTTATATAAGAGGTTTTTCTACTAGTATTCCCAGATTTCAAAGCTAAACAGTACCTCTTAGCTATCTTGACTCTCTACTGTAAGCGACAGCTAATGTCACCACACCGGGAAATCCTTCTAGCCGAAAAACTTGTTTAGGAACAATCAAAGTAGGAGAAGAACAATAATCAAAAACCGCAAGCAAAGCAGCAGCTTCAGCCACACTTGTAGTTCCTATTTTCTCCCCCACTATCAACGAAGCATTAGGCACAGAAACAGCAGATAGAGCATCAGCACTAAAAGTTTTTAAAGGTAGATTGCACGTGCGACAAAATTCAAGCAAACCTGTTTCCCCAGCTTTTCTGTCAATACTCGCAATACCCACAATCAAACTTTCAGGTAAACTGTAACTCTGAAAAACCTGCTTAATCCCAATTTCTATAACCTCTCGACAAGTACCCTTTTGACAACCAATTCCCACCCAAAATTGCATTTATATAACCGTAGAGAAAATTAACAAGTACCATCGCGTTTACACAAATTAGAAAAAAACTGTCATTACGCTGACGTAGTGATTAGATAAATCGTAGCCCCCTCCCCGTTTACGGGGGAATGTCGCTAAGAAATGCTCACATAATACCCCTGAACTAAAGTTCGGGCTGAAAGCTTAAACCCGTTAAAAACGGGTTGTAATATAAACATAATAGGGGTTTTAGTCCGTTTACCCTTCGGGATAACTTCGTTAACAACGGACTTTAGCTTTTAGCCCGAACTTTAGTTCAGGGGTATTGGGGGAGCTTTTCTTAGTGCCATTCGTTTACGGGGTTGGGGGTTGGGGGTGGGTTCTTGCTCACCGACGAAAGAAATTCGTAACTTTTTCTCGCCACAATTTCGGGCTATCTTCTGGACGATATTTAACATCAAACATAGAAAGTAATAACGGCAAGCCTCCCACCTTGACACTCATTAATAAATGTATAGCCAAAGCGAAAACAACAATAGCCCAAGCAATCAGATGCGCGTAATACCAAACATGATTTAGCTCTCCATTCGGCAACCAATTTTCATCTTGAAACTTGCCAGAAATTACAGCCAATATTCCAGCAATTAACATCGCTGTATTAGCAATTCTTTGTAAGGTATACCACCAAATAGGTTTACCCACCTCAGAAAGTTTAGCTAAAGTATCACCTTGTATCAAGCGACTTTTCCCAGCACTAAAGCAGTAAATAACAAAAATAGGTAACGCAATAAAAAATATAAAAAAGCCAAAAGTACCGTGAATATCAATCAAATCACGGTTAGCTTTAGTCAAAGCAAGTTTTCCGAATCTTCCATCCCAACTGTCATAAACCAAAAATCCCGTAATTACAGCACCAATCACTAATAAAGCATTGACACCATGCAATAACCGCAACACTAGCGGCTGGTATGGTTTAGAACGAGGCATAAATGTACTGTCCTAGGTCACATAATAGATATTGTTATTTGTACCAGAAACCTGTATCCGATAAATCAGAGACGCGATAAATTAGAGACGCGATAAATTAGAGACGCGATAAATTAGAGACGCGATAAATTAGAGACGCGATAAATCAGAGACGCGATAAATTAGAGACGCGATAAATTAGAGACGCGATAAATTAGAGACGCGATAAATCAGAGACGCGATAAATTAGAGACGCGATAAATTAGAGACGCGATAAATTAGAGACGCGATAAATCGCCGTCTCTACGGGATGTTACTCTGAAGCCCCAGACTTCAGAAGAACTTTTACTACATCTTGGTAACCGTTAAATTCCGCAAGCATCTTCGCAGAATAACCACCTTGGTTCCTCAAATTTACATCAGCACCAGCTTTAATTAATACATCTACAGCATCTGTATCACCACGAGACGCAGCCCACATCAAAGCAGTCCCAGAAGCAGAATCTTTAAAATTAACATCTGCACCTTTTGCTACAAGCAACTGGATTACATCTACGTATTCCCCCTCAGCTGCTTTTATCAATGCACTTTTGCCATCAGAAGTCACAATATTGGGTTCAGCTCCTCCTTCTAACAACACTTTTACAGTTTCCGCGTGTCCAGAAGAAGCCGACACAGTTAAAGGGGTCTCTCCCAAATTTCTAATATTTACATCTACCCCTTGCCTAACTAAAACTTCAACAATTTCATCATGTCCTTGTACTGCTGCTACTAAAATTGGTGTATCTCCAAGTTTATTTTTTACCTGCAAATTAGCGCCTCTACTAAGTAAAACCTCTACAATATCGATGTACCCTTCAACACAAGCTATATGCAAAGGCGTTTCCCCATCCTTATCTTGAGCGTTAACATCAGCACCCGCTTCCAACAACGCCACAACCACATCACAATGACCCGCAGCCACAGCCGCAGATAAAGCCGTACCTCCTTCGCGATTTTGGGAATTAACATTTGCGGACGAAGCCAACAAAGCCAATACAATTTCTAAACGCCCCAAATCAGCTGCTAGCATCAAGGCTGTCTCACCTTCTTCATCAGAATAGTTGACATCAGCGCCAAACTCTAGTATCGTTTGCACAATAACTTGATATCCTTGTTTGATAGCGACTTTAAGAGCCGTATCCTCGTCTCTATCTTTGACATTGACGTTGGCTCCAGCCCTTACAAGTTCTCGTACTACTTCGGGATGACCTTTCATAGCAGCAGCCATCAAAGCCGTACTGCCATCTTCATTAATTGAGTTGACATCCGCACCCCTATGAATTAGTAGCTTTACAATATCAATTTTGTTAGCACTGACAGCCAACATCAAAGCCGTCAAACCATACCGTTTTCTGCGTAAATTGATATTTGCTCCCGCGTTCAGTAAAATACGTACAACTTCTGTATATCCCAAATGAGCGGCAAACATTAAAGGTGTAGTTCCGTCTCCATCACTTACATCCACCTTAGTCGCATCGGTCAATAACTCTTGCACCTTCCTGATATCGCCCAACTTTGCAGCCGACAATAATAAGCCATCCTTATTTTTTATCACGATTACCCCCCGCTGTTATTTTAGAACACACCGACCTTAGAACTGAGTGACACAAAGGGTTTTTATCCTCTGCCATCTATTTTCTTTTGACTTACAAAGATTTGAAATTGCCCAACGACCACTATAAACCACAGTAGTCCGAATTTAAGTCTGAAGCGGTTTATGCTCTTTTGCAAGGGGGTAGGTATCAATTAATATTTCTCCGCTTTACAGAACTTTATGCTAATTTTTATAAAGATTTTAGAATTGGGGAGACTGCTATTAATATGGAACTTTCACCATCCGTGAAGTATTGGCTGAACTTTTTTCACCCAGTAATGATGTGGTTATTATTTGCGCTTTCGTTTTACGCAGCTTACTTAGGACTCCAAGTACAGCGAACTAGAAGCGCTCAAGGGGATGAAAAGAAAGAACTGATTAAAGGTAAGTTTAATATCAGACACAACCAAATGGGTTCAATCCTCTTAGCCCTAATGGTGACAGGTTCGATTGGAGGTATGGCCGTCACATATATTAACAACGGAAAATTATTTGTCGGTCCCCACTTATTAGCAGGATTGGGGATGACAAGTTTAATAGCTTTCTCAGCTTCTCTGTCTCCATTTATGCAAAAAGGAGCAAATTGGGCACGTGTCACCCATATTTTGATAAATTTCACTATTTTAGGACTATTTACTTGGCAGGCTATCACAGGCGTGCAAATTGTCCAAAAAATTCTGACTAATGCGTAGGTGAGAGGGAGTGGGGAGTGGGGAGTAGGGAGTGGGGAGTAGGGAGTAGGGAGTAGAGGGAGATGTTTCTTCTTAATTATCCTTATCACCTTTACCTCCCAATTCCCCATTCCCCACTCCCCACTCCCAATTCCCCATTAACGCTTTTTCTTACAGTTAGCTGGAAATGGTATCCCTAAACTATTATGAAAATCTTCTTGTACTTTGCGGGTTAAACGTCTCGATACTTGACGTACTATTTGATTAAGTAATTTATCGCCTGTATTTTGAATTAAAGACTTTGGTAAGCGCTGAATAAATCTAGGAAAGTGAATGTAAACAATTAAATCCAATTCCCACTCCACATGGGTTACTTGGTCAACACCTAGGGGAGCATCTTCTGCTGTTCCCTCAACTAGTTGTAGGGATGCGCGATAGTCAACATCGTAACCAGGTGCTTGATAACCGGGAATGGGAATAGTTCTAATACGCCAAACACCTTCATCCGGAGGGAGCAGTTCCAAACCAATTTTTGGCTCCACTTCATAACCAAAAGAACCGAAACGCCCAATCACCAGAGCGTAACCATTTTCCCCCAAGGGTTGTACTTTCATCGGTTCCGCACAACGCGAAAACCACTGGGAATGTGTACTGAGATACTCAGCAACACTTTGTGCGGAAGCATACATTTTCATACAGTCCTGATAACGACCGTAAAACTGCTTCGGAGTCCCTTGTACTACCGAGAGGATTTCTTCCTCCGCTTCTGTTAAACCGGACGCCACAGGGGGGAACACCACTTCTGAAGCGTCAAGCGATTGATATTCGGTATTTTGTGAAAACATAAATGTTATTCTATGTATTATTCTGGCGTTTGCCTATATTAATCATTCCCGTCTTGGTGGCGAGGTTTCGCACTAAGAGACAATTTTGACCGAAAACTTAAATTTCTGCCATAAACTTTATACAAACTCTAAAATAGAAAACTGGAAAGTTGGTTGAAAAGCCAGATATATAAGTTTCCCGGATAGGATTTATCATGAAAGCAATTGTTATCGGGGCTACAGGTGAGACAGGACGTCGCATAGTACAAGAATTAATTTCGCGAAATATTCCCGTACGTTGTATGGTTCGGGATATAGAAAAAGCAAGAAGTATTTTACCTCCAGAAGCTGAGTTGGTTGTAGGAGATGTTTTGCGACCAGAAACTCTCAGTTCAGCATTTGGAGATAGCACCGTACTTTTGTGTGCGACAGGGGCAAAACCCAGCTTTGACTTCACAGGTCCCTATCAAGTGGACTACGAAGGCACAAAAAATTTGGTCAACGCAGCCAAAGAAAAAGGAATCGAGCATTTTGTCATAGTATCTTCGTTGTGTGTTTCTCAGTTCTTTCATCCTTTGAACTTATTCTTTTTAATTTTGGTTTGGAAGAAGCAAGCAGAAGAGTATTTACAAAAAAGTGGACTCACCTACACCATTGTGCGCCCAGGTGGGTTAAAAAATGAAGATAACTCGGATGCAATTGTCATGCAAAATGCCGATACATTATTTGAAGGTAGTATCCCTCGGCAAAAAGTAGCCCAAGTTTGTGTTGAATCGCTATATGACGAACAAGCGCGGAACAAAATCCTAGAAATTGTCGCAAAAGAGGACGCTAACCCAAAAACTTTCAGTGAACTGTTCGCAAGCGTCGCTTAAGGAAACTCTTCAATCTTATCTTACAAATCTTGTGGGGTGGGCATCCTTGCCCGCCCGATTATATTTTCGGTGAGCATCCTTGCCCGCCCGATTATATTTTCGGTGAGCATCCTTGCCCGCCCGATTATATTTTCGGTGAGCATCCTTGCCCGCCCGGTTATATTTTAATGATTGTATTTCAATAGTAGCACTCTTACAAAAGTATAAAAAAAATAAAATGATTGTCCGTATTTAGAGAAAGTTTATATTACAGGAACAGTTGTTAAATCCTCGATAAACTTAAAGTCAATATCTAAGCTTCAGACTATAATCTTGCACTTTATCTACGGACAGCAATTAATCGAGTAATTACTTAAAGAAATAAAAGATAATCCTTAAAGCCTGTGTAAAACCCAACTAATTCTTGCGGATATCGATTAGAAATAATACTAATAAGCAATATATATTTGCTACGCGAACTCAGAAAGTGTGCGTGTAAATTTTGCATACCAATTTTCCTAAGGGTTATCAATAGAAGCATCATAAAATTAACGGTCAACAGTCAACGGTCAACAGTCAACAGTCAACAGTCAACGGTCAACAGTCAACAGTCAACAGTCAACAAAAGGCAATCATTAAATGAATAGTTTCACAAATCCTAATAGTAAATCACCTTTAGAACTTAATTTATCCAACACAGGGGTTTCAGCAGCCGTTAGCCCTTCACCATTGGAATCAAATGAAGCACAAGCAGCCACAACCCTTGCTAGAAGTAGCTCATCCGGTCTAATTTCTCCTATGAGTCTAGGTGGTGGAGACGGACTTAAAGGTGAATATTTTGACAATATAGATTTTACAAATCCAAAGTTAACACGTACCGACTCAACGGTGAACTTTAACTGGGGTAGTGGTTCCCCAAACCCATCATTGATTGCTCCTGATACATTCTCTGTACGTTGGACTGGTCAAGTAGAAGCGCTTTTTAACGAAACTTATACCTTCTCTACAACTACCGATGATGGTCTTAGGTTATGGGTGAACAATCAACTCATTATTGACAAATTCCAAAACCAAAGTTCTAGAGAATGGAACGGTAGCATTAATTTGCAAGCTGGTCAGCGCTACGATATTCGCATGGACTACTTTGAGAATACTGGGGGAGCAGTTTCTCGATTGTCTTGGTCAAGTGCTAGTCAAACCAAACAAATCATTCCTCAGTCACAACTGTTTAGCAGTATCCAGATACCAAATGGTATCCCAGTTGCAAGACTGGAACTTCCTGATAATGTAACTAATGGCGGTGGAGATAGTTATACTTTCAGAGTTACTTATAGAGATGATACAGCTGTAAATGCAGCGTCTTTGGATAACAGCGATATTCGCGTCACTGGACCTGGTACTTTCAACCAATTAGCAACTTTAGTAAATGTAGATACCCCAGGTGATGGGACTCCTCGTACTGCAACCTACCGTATCAATGCACCTGGAGGAACTTGGAATATTCCCGATAATGGTGTTTATACTATCGCATTAGAAGCAAACCAAGTCAGTGATACCAGTGGTAATTTTGTTGTTGCTAGTAACCTGGGAACTTTCCAAGCAAACATTGTTGGTACTGGAACCGGATTGACTGGACAGTACTATGACAATCGGGATTTTACTGACCTAAAGCTAAAGCGTATTGACTCCACAGTAAACTTTAACTGGGGAAATGGTTCTCCTGACCCCACAATCGCTCCCGATACTTTTTCTGTTAGATGGGCTGGTCAAGTAGAAGCTCTCTATAACGAAACTTACACTTTTTTCACCAGAAGTGATGATGGTGTACGCTTGTTTGTCAATGGTCAACAAATTATTAATCGCTTTATAAATCAATCACCTACTGAAGTCGCTAGTACTCCTATCGCTCTGCAAGCAGGTCAAAAGTATGATATCACTTTAGAATACTTTGAAAATACTGGGGTTGCTGTTTCTGAACTCCGTTGGTCTAGCGCTAGTCAAGCCAAACAAATCATTGCCCAATCCCAACTTTATAATGATTTCTCTATACCAATAGCAGTTGTAAGCACTAATAATGTGAACGTTCCGGGGGACAGCACTTATAACTTTACCGTCACATACATTGATAATCTTGGCATTGATATCAGCAGCTTAGATAATAACGATATCCGTGTTACAGGACCTAATGGCTTTGACCAATTGGCAACATTCGTAAACGTAGAACCTGCGGGTAATGGTACTCCTCGCACAGCAAATTACAGTATTACTGCGCCTTCTGGAGTTTGGGATGCAACTGATAATGGTTTTTATTCCATTAGACTAGAAACAAATCAAGTCAGGGATACTAGCGGTAATTTTGCTAGTGCTGGTAACCTAGGGAGTTTCCGAGCTAGTGTTCCTGGGACTGGAACGGGACTAAAAGCTAAATATTACGATAACATAAACTTCACTAATCTCAAATTAACTCGCACCGATAGTACAGTTAACTTTGACTGGGGTCTTGGTTCTCCAGACCCAATGATTGCTCCTGATACTTTTTCTACTGTTTGGACAGGTAAAATACAACCTCTCTACAATGAAAATTATACTTTTTATACAACTACTGATGATGGTGTGCGATTGTTTGTCAATGGCCAATTAATCGTCAATCGCTTTAGAGACCAAGGAGCTACAGAAGCTGCTAGTACTCCCATCACCCTGGAAGCTGGTAAAAAGTATGACATCCGCATGGAATACTATGAAAATGGAGGCTTAGCAGTTTCCCGACTCGGATGGTCTAGTGCGAGTCAAGCCAAACAAATCATTCCCCAATCCCAGTTATATATACCAGTAACTCTACCAACTATTCGCTTGGCTTCAAATAACCCGGATACTGTCAGTGAAGCCGATGGTTTCGTCAGGATAAATCTAGAACGAGTTGGTGAAGACTTAAGTATGACATCTACCATACAATATGCCACCACTCAAGAAACGGCAATTGCTGGACAGGATTATACTCAAACCATTGGTACAGCAACTTTCTTACCAGGACAAACTACTGCAACAATAGACATTCCGATACTTCAAGATACTTTCATTGAAGATACCGAAACTTTTACTTTCGGAATTGATGTACCAGGAAATTCTGATTTAGGGGTTCCCCGAACACTGCGGATTAGTATTGAAGATGATGATAGAACTGATTTATTCTTCGGTACTCCCCCTATTGTTGATGAAAATACTGGGACAGTAGCTGTGACAGTCAAACGTGGTCGTGCTAATGGAGTTGCTTCAGTAGACTTCACCACTGTTAATGGAACTGCGATTGCCGGGTCTGACTATGGAATTTTAGGTAGTACAACACCAGTAACGGGAACTTTGAACTTTGAAGCTGGTGAACGTAGTAAGACTATTTTTATCAACTTGATTGACGACAATATCGGGGAGCCAAATGAAGGTTTTTCTATAAGTTTAAGTAATGCTATTAGTGTCGATTTAACCCCCAACAATACCAGCACTAACATCACCATTATTGACGATGACCCAGGTAATTTCACAAGGTTGCCTATCGTTTCTGGCTTGACTCAACCCACCGCTTTTGAGTGGACACCAAACGGTGAGCGTATGTATATTGCCGAGAAGAGCGGAATTGTTAAAGTCTTTGAAAACGGTAATGTCCTAGCTACACCATTTATCGATATTTCCCAGCAGGTCAATAACGTTCGTGACCGAGGTCTGTTAGGTATTGAGGTTCACCCTGATTTCCCTAATAACCCATATATTTATCTCTTATTTACCCATGACCCACAAGAAGTTTACAATCCAGAAAACATCAATAATCCTAATAACTTGGCTGGTCCTGACGAAGAAGGAAACCGTCCTTCCAAATTAATTAGGGTAACGGCAGATGCAAGTACAAACTTTACCACAGCAATTGCTGGTAGCGAAGTAGTATTATTGGGAACAAATAGCACATGGGCAAATACTAGTCGTCCTGATTTAAATAGCACACCAGCAACAACAGAAGCGGGGGAGATTGCACCTTCGGGAATTATTAATCGTCTTACAGGGTTAAGATTTACAAGTACTCAAGATTACTTAAATAATCTAAGTAACGCTGTGAATATACAGGATTACCTGGCAACCGATAGTGAATCTCATACAGTAGGTGATTTGGAATTTGCTCCGGATGGTTCTTTATTTGTAACCAATGGAGATGGTACTTCCTACAATCGAGTAGACCCTCGTGCAATAAGAGTCCAAGATGTTAATAACCTTTCTGGTAAAGTTTTAAGAATTAACCCAATTACTGGTCAAGGTTACGATAATAATCCTTTCCATCAGGCTGGTGATAGCCTCGATAGTAACCGTTCCAAAGTTTTCAACTACGGTTTGCGTAATCCCTTCCGTATGACAATTAATCCCACAACAGGGCTACCCGTAGTGGGTGATGTTGGTAAAAACTCATGGGAAGAAGCCAACACAGGACGTGGACAAAACTTCGGCTGGCCTTACTATGAAGGTGGAGATGGTATTAGCTTAATACAACCAGAATATTCCGGTCTACCCCAAGCCCAAGCCTTTTATAATAGCGGTCAACCAGTCACAGCAGCATTTTATGCGTACCCACACACACCAGGTGGTAACGCAATTCTCATGGGTGACTATTACACCAGCAACGTTTATCCCTCGGTGTACCGAAATAATCTATTTATAGGTGATATCGCCAAAGGAACCATCGAGGCTTTAACATTGAACAGCCAAGGTAGAGTTGTAGCCAGCAGACGATTTGATACCATCCCAGGACGAAATGTACAACTAACTCAAGGTCGTGATGGTCTAATGTATTATGCCAACTTAGACAGAGGTGAAATTGGTCGTTGGGTGGTTTCTGGTGGCAACGCAGCACCTGCTCGTTTTCAAGGGTAGGGAGTGGGAAGTAGGGAGTGGGGGGTTGGGAGTTGGGTAATACCCTCTAGAAGCAAAGATTAGCCAAGATGTAGCTCTCCCCGCACGTAAAACCCCACCCCAACGGGGAGTCACCGTTGGGGGTGGGGTTCCGTGTACAGGGACGACCATCTGTTGGCGAATCTTTGTTTGTAACGAGAGGTTTAATATATATTGTTCGACTTTTTAAACATCCTCTAGGTAAAGCTGAATTTCGTTTTGAAAAATTAAATAACTGAAACCAAGCAGGCCAAGAAGAAATTATGATAGGAATAAAGTAAAAACCTCAGACTCAAAGTTATGACTTTAGAAGAAGTTCTTAATCTCGCGAATAAGCTCTCCCCGTTGGATAAGGTGCGCCTAATTGAGCGAATAACCCCCGACATAAAGCAAGAATTAATTACAAAAAGTATGACTCCGCGCCAATCTTTATGGGGTTTATGTGCCGACTTGGGTAAGGCTCCATCTGCTGAAGATATTGATGAAGTTCGTTCTCAAGAATGGGCTAACTTCCCAAGGGAGGACATTTAATGCTCTGTGCTGTTGCCGATACTCACGCTATTATTTGGTATATTTTTGCAGATACACGATTATCAAAAACTGCAGTAAATACTTTTGAAAAAATAGCGATAGAAGGAAATCAAATAGCATTTTCATCCATCACTCTTGCAGAAATCGTTTATTTGAGTGAGAGAGGGTGTATTAATGTAGATACTCTTAATCTATTGTTAGAAGCTATTAATAAAGATAATGCTTTGCTGGTTGAAATACCTTTTGACCAAAAAATTGCAAAATGTCTAAAACAAGTTGACAGGACACAGATACCAGAACTGTGTGACCGGATTATTGCGACAGGCGTGTATTTAAATGTACCAATAATTAGCCGTGACCATAAAATTCAGATGTCAGATTTAGAGACCATTTGGTAACCTTAAAACTTTTGACTCCAAGCTCTTCCTCCTTTGGGTAGAACAGCAAGCTGATAAAAATTGTAAAAATAATACGGCAATCGTTATATTTGAACAATTTAACTTATGGGTTTTGGTATAGGAGATTTGTTTTGGATTTTCTTGCTGCTTTCTTCCCTGCAACCGATATGGCAGCGTCGTCAAATAGAGTTCCGTCGCTTTCGTGCTTTGAACGAGTTCCAAAGAGGACGTAATAGTCGCGTAATTTTACTTATTCATCGTCAAGAGTCTATTAGCTTGTTGGGAATCCCCATCTCCCGTTATATAACCATCGAAGACTCGGAACAAATTCTACGAGCAATTCGCCTAACACCACCAGATGTGCCTATTGATTTAATTTTGCACACTCCTGGTGGTTTAGTTTTAGCTACAGAACAAATAGCGAGAGCTTTAATTCGTCATACAGCAAAAGTAACCGTTTTTGTCCCCCATTATGCTATGAGTGGTGGTACTATGCTGGCTTTAGCAGCTGATGAAATTGTTATGGATGCTAATGCAGTTTTAGGCCCAGTTGACCCTCAACTTGGTAACTACCCAGCAGCAAGTTTAATTAAGGTTGTTGAAGATAAACCTATTAGCGAAGTCGATGACCAAACAATAATTATGGCTGATTTGGCACGCAAAGCAACGCAGCAAGTGCAACGTTTTGTGAGGACTCTACTTAAAGATTCCATGCCTAAACAAAAAGTTCAGCCTGAGAATATTGAAAATATCATTGAAGCACTGACAACAGGACGTGTCACTCATGACTACCCAATTACTGTTGAAGAAGCAACAGAAATGGGTTTGCCAATTACTGTGGGACTTTCTAATTCAATTTACGAACTTATGGATTTATATCCACAACCTCAAGGTGGAAGACCAAGCGTGCAGTATATTCCTATGCCTTTTGATGGGGGTCGTCCTACTTTGCCTACCCCTAAAGGTAGACCTATGGAAGAACCAAGTCCGATGGGTTAATCGTAGACCAAAAAGAACCCCACCCCCAACCCCCTACCCCGCAAGCGGGGAGGGGGCTATGATTTTTGCGGGTTATTAAACCTACGCAGGTGGGTTTTCCGAGTCGTTGCCGCGATTTCTAATCGCCTGGTGTAATCGATGTTGCTTACCGGAGATACTGGATGATACTTGAGTACCACCCGGTATCTAAATCAAATGTGCGACACCTTATACCATTTCACGGAAAGCCTGATACAAATAAAGTCTGTAGAGACGGCGATTTAATGCCGAAGCGGCACGCTACGCGAACGCGTCTCTTGTTTGGCTATTTGTATCAAAATTTAAGTGAAAGGGTATTACACATTGCTATCTTCTAGGAGTCGGTGTTGGTTTCGGAGTACCTGTCGGACTTGGACTTGGGGTTGCCTCTGGAGACGGTGTAGTCTCAGGAGTTGACTCTGGAGATGGAGATGGAGTTGCCTCTGGAGACGGAGATGGAGATGGAGACTCCTCAGGTGTTGGTGACTCCGTTGGTGTTGCCGTCGGTGTTGCCGTTGGTGTTGGTTTCGGAGGAGTCGCTCCTGGTTTCGGTTTTGGTGTTGCTTGTGGCTTTGTTCTAGGTTTCGGAGTCGGTGAAGGCTTAGTAGTCGGTGTCGCTCCTTCAGTACCTGCCGGTTTTTTCAGAAGTGCCCTCGCTTCCTCATCGATTTTTTGACGCACAGCTAAATCAGCAATCCCAGTTTCTTCCAGTTTGAATTTTCTTTGGAATAGTTTAACAGCCGCTTCTGTCTGTGGCCCATAAAATTGGTCGCCAGGTAAGGGGGGTTTTGGCTTGACTAGCAAATTCAAGTTTGATTGCAGAATTTTCATAATACGAGCCGCAAAATCTTGAGTCTGTGGTCCGGCTAAACCATCTACAGTTTTTAATCTGTAACCCCGCTGAAACTCGCGGATTGCGTCTCTGGTTTCTTTGTCGTTCAGAGGAGCGTTCGTCACTTTGACTTTATACCCCAACCCTCGCAAAACTGAACGGAATTGTTGGGGTGTATAGTTTCTTCTCTGAACACTGAAACCAACATCTGATACCACTACACTTGCTGTTACTACGCAAATAGTAGCAATTGAAACACTTTTACTTCCAATCCCACACCACATGGTTCAAACTCCTGTTGTTAAATCGTCTGTAAGCTAATTATCTTTAGCTCTTGTTTAACTCACATTCTTCACTTAACGAATTAAGCGATTCTTAAGATATGAAGCTCAACAGAAGCATTTTAAGTTTCTTTAAGGTGTTTTTACTGAAAAATTAACGAATTTTGATTTCTTCAAGTTGTTTTGGTTAAACTTAAATAGGACGAAAACTGATAATTTGTCATCCATCTGTGGATGAATATGAACTTAGTAATATATGTGATATGTGGAAGCAAATGTAAATCAATTTTAATTGTAAAATTAATCACCTGTATATTTAACCCTGTATATTTAAAAGTATGGCTAATCGTAAAGTCTCAAAGCAGCGTTATCTCTGGTTTGAACAAATTATGGCGATTATCGCCACAATTAATTTAGGTCTGGTTTTCTTTGATTTGAGTTATGTCCCTTGGCGAAATTTTTACTATCGTAATCTGCGCCAGATAACTCAAGTCTATGATGGTATAAAAGGTATCGAACCCCATAGAGAAACTGAAAAATATTTGCAAGTAGTTGCCGGACTAGAACAGCAGGTTAGTAAAACGGGACTACAGTCACCAGAAGTTGCTAAACAATTAGAAGAAATACGTCGTCTTAGTGACGAGATGATTGAGACAAATCCTTTTGCAGGTGCGAATAAAAGTGGCACTTTAGAAAGAATTAAAAATCGCTTGCGTCAGCAAACTAATGAAGAGTCTGCAAAAAAAGCTTTTAGGACTTTTTGGAGTCAGGAGTATTTATCAAAAAAAGGTTGGAATCAAGAAATTAATTTCTTCAACAGACAAATTCAACCTTTAATCGCTGTTAACTATTTTCGTCATATTGGGGAAGACGGAGATTTTATTGATTTGTTTTGGATTATTGACTTACCATTTATAGTTTTATTTGGGGTTGAACTTGCAGCACGTTGTTTCTTAATCAAACACAATCATAAAGGTTTTAGCTGGTTAGATGCTATTTTATGGCGTCCCTATGATTTATTGTTATTACTACCTTTTTGGCGTGTTTTAAGAGTTATACCCGTTCTTGTTCGTCTTGACCAAGCCCAGTTAATCAATTTAAATCATATACGTCAACAAATCCATAGAGGAATAATTGGAAATTTTGCAGAAGAACTAACAGAAATCGTTGTAGTACGGGTAATCAACAAAATACAAGTTTCTTTAAAACAAGGAGAATTAATTCGTTGGTTCACACAAAAGGAAAATTTGCGCCCTTACATTCATGTTAACAACGTCAATGAAGTCGAAGCTATTAGCGCGATTTTTGTGAAAACTATTATCTATCAAGTACTACCAAAAGTTCAACCAGAAATTATTTCTCTTTTACAACATAATATCGAATCGGCTTTAAAACAATCCCCCCTATACAGCAACTTGCAGCTCCTTCCAGGTGTGGGACAAATGCAAAATCAACTTAGTAACCAAATTGCGACCCAAGTTGCCACAAATCTTTACAGCACAATTGTATCTGCTGTCGAAGACCCAGTTTCTGCGAAACTTTCCAGCGAACTAGTACAAAGTTTCAGCGATGCTTTGGGAGTGGCTATGCAAAAGCAGCACGTAACTAGTGAGCTACAGAAATTACTCAGTGATTTGTTGGAAGAAGTAAAGCTCAACTACGTGCAAAGTTTCTCGCAAGAAGACATGGAGCAAATTTTAGAACAAACCAGACAACTTAGAAAAGAGTCAACAATTCAAACCGTGAATTCCAGTGTTAATATATTGCCATCCCAGAAAAAGTAACAGAAAAATTGCGAATTGCCTTCTTTTGGCATTTCCGTGTAGGGTGTTGGCAAAGGTATCGCTTTCCGCCCAAAAGAAAATACGCTAAACTCGTATTACGGGCGAACTGTTACAGGTTCGCCGGAAGACTTCTTGGAAGATATCCTTATCGCAGGAAGTGGGTAGATGCCCACTTTTTTTATTGAAATATCGCATGACTCATCCCTTGGTTCCACAAATTACTGAATTGGCATCACCAGTCGCAACAGAACTGGGACTAGAAGTTGTTGGGGTGGTGTTTCAAACCAACCAAAGTCCACCTGTGTTGCGGATAGATATTCGTAACCCAGAGCGGGATACTGGGTTGGATGATTGCGAGCGGATGAGTCGGGCTTTGGAACCTTGTCTTGATGAAGCTGATATAATTCCAGGTGCTTATGATTTACAAATTTCCAGTCCTGGGATTTCGCGAGAACTGACGAGCGATAAAGAGTTTATTTCCTTCAAAGGATTTCCTGTAATCGTCTCCACTAACGAACCCTACGATGGACAAAAAGAGTGGAGAGGCCAACTGATTCGCCGGGACGAAACAAAAGTTTACCTCAATCAAAAAGGTCGCTCCTTCGGTATCCCCCGTCCCCTAATTTTTAGGGTGCTTTTAGATGAAGGGCAATAACCACTCGTTGACGGTTGAGTGATGGCTGTTGAGTGATGACTGTTGAGTGATGGCTGTTGAGTGATGACTGTTGAGTGATGGCTGTTGACTGATGACTGATGACTGATGACTGTTGACTGAAGGATTGTTTTTGATTGTAAACCTCAACAAGCAACCGTCAACAAGCAACCGTCAGCCATCAACAGTTAACAGTCAACCGTCAACAGTCAACAAGCAACCGTCAGCCATCAACAGTCAACAGTCAACAACTAGCCGTCAACTGGCAAATTATTTTAAGGAGAATTATTTATGTCGATGCTTGAATTAAAAGGATTAAAAGACTTAATCGAAAATATCAGTAAAGAAAGAAATTTACCTCGCACAGCCGTACAAACCGCAATTCGTGAAGCGCTTTTGAAGGGATATGAGCGTTATCGTCGTGCCCAGAATTTAGAACGCAAACAATTTGATGAAACTTATTTCGATAATTTTGACATCCAGTTGGATGTGGAAGAGCAAGGATTTAGAATTGTTGCCACAAAAAAAATAGTTGAAGAAGTTGTTAATACTGACCATGAAATTGCCCTGGAAGAAGTTAGAAGAATGGGGGGTGAAGAAGCGGAAATGGGGCAAGAAGTAGTGTTAGATGTTACCCCTGATAAAGAAGAATTTGGCCGTATGGCAGCTATGCAAACAAAGCAAGTTTTGGCGCAAAAGCTGCGTGACCAACAGCGTCAGATGGTACAAGAAGAATTTCAAGATTTGGAAAGTACTGTTTTGCAAGCCAGAGTTTTGCGCTTTGAACGTCAGTCGGTAATTATGGCGGTTAGTAGTGGTTACGGTCAGCCAGAGGTAGAAGCTGAGTTACCTAAGCGGGAACAATTGCCTAACGATAATTATCGTATTGGTTCAACTTTTAAGGTTTATCTGAAAAAAGTTTCCACTGGTCAGCAACGCGGTCCACAGTTGCTGGTATCACGTGCGGATGCCGGTTTAGTGGTCTATTTGTTTGCTAATGAAGTACCAGAAATTGAAGATGAAGTAGTACGGATAGTCGCCGTTGCGAGGGAGGCAAATCCCCCATCCCGTCATGTTGGTCCTCGAACTAAAATAGCTGTAGATACTCTCGACCGTGATGTAGACCCTGTGGGTGCTTGTATCGGCGCACGCGGTTCCCGTATTCAAGTGGTTGTAAATGAATTACGTGGCGAGAAAATTGACGTAATACGTTGGTCTCCTGACCCTGCTACCTATATTGCCAATGGTTTGAGTCCCGCACGAGTAGATGATGTGCGTCTGATGGACCCAGAAACTAGGCAAACTCATGTTTTGGTTGCTGAAGACCAACTGAGTTTAGCTATTGGAAAGGAAGGACAAAATGTTCGTTTAGCGGCTAGGTTGACTGGTTGGAAAATCGATATCAAAGATAAAGCTAAGTATGATTTTGAAGGAGAAGATGCAAAATTTGCAGCTGCTAGAGCAAAATATACAATAGAGGATGATGACGTTGAGTATGATGAGGAGCTAGATGATGAACTAGATGATGAACTAGATGATGAACTGGATGATGAACAGGAGGAAGAATTTGATGATGATTTTGACATTGATGATGAGAAATAACCCAAAATAAAAAAATTTAAGCAATTTTTAACAATAACGCCTTTTAGGGCAGAAATACTTACCCCGCTTGTTCTAGACCAAAAACTAATAAGACCAAGCCCCTGCCTTCTGTTCCTCTAGCTTCATGGTTAATAATGGAGCCAAACCGCCGACGTTGCATTAGTTGCCGCAAAGTAAGTCCAAAACAAGACTTTTGGCGAGTTGTCCGCGTCTTTTCTACAGGACAGGTACAATTAGATAAGGGCATGGGGCGTTCCGCCTACATTTGTCCTTGTCAGAGTTGTCTCGTTACGGCTCAGAAAAAAAATCGATTAGGGAAAGCGCTACGTGCTTCAGTGCCAGAAACACTGTATAAAACATTGTCGCAAAGACTAGCCCAGGGTAGTCCACCCTCATTCGATTGATACGACACAATTTGTGCGCTAACCGCATTAACGAGTTGTGAATTAGAACAGATACTAGTACAAAAAGCCAAAGGTTAAAAATTAAAAGTTAAAAGTAAAATTTTTACTTTTGCACAGTGTTAGTCCTGTCAACACAGTCTCGATTATTGAATCGGTTAATGCCAAAATAGTAAAAGGGTTGAGTTGCTTTATAGTTCTTCTAGTTTAGAAGCACAAGGCAGTAATCCCGAAAAATTGTTACCACAATAGTGTTGTGCAAGACTCAGATTCAGCAAAACAAAAAACAAGTACAAAATCAAACACTGGTAGCGCCCACGCGCAGAAGAGCGTCAATCATCAATTTTTCTGGTGGGGATGCCTTTCTTAAACCGAAACATCTCTCTTTCCTAGTTGGAGGTATCGCCAAAATCATTACGGTGACCAAAACACAGTAATCAAGGGATGGAGATGTCGCAAAGTGGGCAACCATCCGTTAAAACTGTAAATTATAGGGGAAGAGTGGATGAACAACGGCAAAGTCAGAATCTACGAATTGTCAAAGGAATTGAATTTGGATAATAAAGAGCTATTAGCAATTTGCGACCAGCTCAATATAGCGGTTAAAAGCCATAGCAGTACGATTACCGAACCCGAGGCTGAGCTTATTCGGACTGAGGCGGAAAAACTCCCCCCATCCCATGCCAACTCTAAACGGGATCATCTGACGAACGGCCATAAACCAAATTCATCGCACAATGGCTCCCAAAACCGCCCTGTTGCACAGCAAAAAAAACAAGAAATTTTGGAAATTCGCAAGCCTAAAATATTGAAAACTGCTAATTCTAACTCGTCAGAGGCACCAGTTGCTAATAACGTTGCTGCTTCTGTGTCTACTACTTCTACAGAACGGACTATCGCTGCACCAGCCTCACCTATGAAGCCGACGGCACCTATTCGACCCGCATCCCGCAATCAGCCTGAAAACCAGAAGGAAGAAATTGGCACACCCGCTCCCGAAACCGTGGAGAATCCTGCCAATAAGAATCCACAGACAGATAAGCCTAGTTCCACCAAGTCAGAAAGGTCTGCTCCTGGTAATTCCCCGTCCAAAAGACCGGAAAGACAGCCAAAACCAACTCTGTCTGCACCTCCTGCTCGTCCGGCAGCAGAAGCCCCAGCCACTCCTGGTGCTCCACCTGCGTCGCCACAACCATCGCAGGTGATTAAACCTGTTCTGAAAAAAGAACGGGATCAGCAAAATGTTCAGCCAGAACGCGCTGAGCAAAGAAGTGAACCTGGTCAGCAAACTGGACAACCCAGAGAGCAGCAAGGTAGACCGAAGCCAAAACAGCAGTCGCCTAATTCTGGAGCACCAGGCAATCAAACCCCTGTGCCTAACAAAGTTTCACGTCCATCCCCAGTCGGAAAGGGTGAACAAAAAGGTAACAGAAGCCCCGTTTCAGCTTCCGAGGGAGGTCCAAGACCTAGCAGACCCGTGCGCTCCTCGGCACAACCTCCCATGGCCGCACCTGTTGCTGTCCCACCAAGACTAATAGCTCCAAAACCACCAGCTGAAGCTACTGCTAGTGGTGATGATGACACTGATATCCCAGTTGCAGACGACCTTTTACTTAAGCCTAAGCGTCCAATTCTGCCTCAAAAAGGTAAGGGTGGCAAAAAGTGGCAAGAAGAAGAAATTATTGACGAAGTAAAAGCCAATAAGGCTGCCGTCAAGAACAAGCGTCTGAAGCCGATGGTATCATCAGACGACGATTTTGAAGATGATATTCTTGATGATGACGAAGACTCTGCTGATTCTCAAGCATTTGCTATTAGTAGTGCGATCGCCCGTCCGCCGAAAGCAAAAACATCTTCAAAACCTTCACAGCCGCAAGCAGCACCAGCAGCTCCTACAAGAGGTAAAAAACCAACATCCAGAGGAGAACAGCAGCAGCGACAACAACAAAAAACTCAAGTTGTCCAACGCGAGCGTCCAGAGAAATTACTAATTACAGGGTCAATGACTGTGCAAGAGTTGGCAGACGCTTTGGTTGTTGCCGACACGGAAATTGTGAAAATCCTGTTTATGAAGGGCATGGTAGTAAGTATCACCCAAAATCTGGATATCCCCACCTTGACCTTAGTCGCGAATGAGTTAGAAGTACAAGTCGAAACTCAAGAACCGGAAGCAGAAGCTCGTAAAATTATCGAAATGTTAGACCTGGAAGACATGGATAACCTCCAGCGTCGTCCTCCTGTGGTCACCATTATGGGTCACGTAGACCACGGTAAAACTACTCTTCTCGACTCTATCCGCAAAACTAAAGTGGCAGCCGGAGAAGCAGGTGGTATTACTCAACACATCGGTGCGTACCATGTGGATATAGAACACGAAGGGAAACCCCAACAAATTGTGTTCTTAGATACACCTGGTCACGAAGCATTTACAGCTATGCGGGCACGTGGAGCGCGGGTAACAGACATTGCCATATTAGTTGTGGCAGCGGACGACGGCGTACGTCCCCAGACAATTGAAGCTGTTAGCCACGCACAAGCAGCGGGTGTACCAATTATCGTCGCGATTAACAAAATTGACAAAGAAGGCGCACAGCCAGACCGGGTGAAACAAGAGTTAACCCAGTATGGTCTAACCGCTGAAGAGTGGGGTGGTGAAACCATTATGGTACCAGTGAGTGCCATCAAGGGTGAAAATTTAGACACCTTACTAGAAATGATTTTGTTGGTAGCGGAAGTTGGAGAACTATCTGCAAATCCAGGACGTGCTGCGAAGGGTACGGTAATTGAAGCCCACCTTGATAAAGCAAAAGGACCTGTTGCCACATTGTTGGTACAAAATGGTACTTTACACGTAGGTGATTTGTTAGTTGCTGGCTCAGCATTCGGTAAAGTTCGCGCAATGGTGAACGACCGAGGAGTAAGAGTAGATATAGCAAGCCCATCCTTTGCAGTTGAGGTGTTAGGTTTAGGTGACGTACCAGCAGCAGGTGATGAATTTGATGTATTCTACGTAGAAAAAGAAGCTCGTGCAATCGCCAGCGCTCGTGCAGAAAAATTACGTCAATCCCGCTTGATGCAGGGACGAGTAACCCTAACCAGTATTTCGGCACAAGCTCAAGAAGGCGAGTTGAAGGAACTCAACTTGATTTTGAAAGGCGACGTACAAGGTTCAGTGGAAGCTATTGTGGGAGCACTCAAACAAATCCCGCAAAACGAAGTACAAATCCGACTTTTATTGTCCGCAGCGGGAGAAGTGACCCAAACCGACATCGACCTTGCAGCAGCGAGTGGTGCGGTAATCCTTGGTTTCAATACGACCTACGCGAGTGGTGCAAGACAAGCAGCAGATGAAGCGGGTGTAGATGTACGCGAGTACAACATTATTTACAAACTCTTAGAAGATATTCAAGGAGCTTTGGAAGGTATGTTGGAACCAGAGTTGGTAGAAGAAGCACTCGGTCAAGCCGAAGTACGTGCAGTCTTCCCAGTCGGTCGTGGTGCGGTTGCTGGTTGTTACATACAAAATGGCAAACTGATTCGCAACTGCAAACTGCGGGTACATCGAAATGGCAAGTTGATTTACGAAGGCGTGCTTGACTCGTTACGACGTGTTAGAGAAGACGTGAGAGAAATCAACACTGGATTTGAATGCGGTATTGGCGTAGATAAATTTAATGACTGGATTGAAGGTGACATAATCGAAGCCTATCAATTGGTTACTAAACGCCGTACCTTGTCATCTACTGCGAGGTAACTAAAAGTGGAAAAATGGGAGAGGGGAAGTCCGTGCGTTAAGCAACCGCTTAACTTCTTTTCTCTCTCTTTCTAATTACCATTTTTCCTTAGAGGTATTTTAAATACTATGTCCTCATTGCTTAGGGAGCCAATACTGTGGGTACATCTTTCTGGACTGGTGACTCTACCATTTTTTTTAGGGCTTTGCCTATTTTTTCTTGCTGTAGGTGAGCCTCTATTTCCAGAACTTTTAGAAATAAGTATAATTGTTGCAATTGGCACATTACCACTACTGTGGATGCAGTTGCGACGGCCTTTTTATATCTTTGCGATTTTAGGCTTGGCAGTAAAACCAGAAGAATTGACCGAAAAGCAGCGAAAAATTCTTTGCCTCATTATAAATACAAAGTTTAATCGTTTTTTAGCATTGCTGTCAGCGGTTATATTAATAGCAGTACTGTGGAATCTTTATTATTTTTCTCCGAAAGTTGCAAGTTTTGTCGCTTTCATACCCCAATGGCGAGTTTTAGGGTTATTAGCTTCAGGCTTAGCTTTTTTGGCTAGTAATCTATTTTTGCAAATTCCCGTAAGTGTAGCGCGGGCTTTTGTGACAAAAGACACAGAATTTGACACCCTAGAGCCATTACCCTTAGAAAGGATAAAGAAAGATTTCACTATTTTAGGGGTGCGGGTTAACAAAATCTTGCCCCAGTGGTCTGTTGAGGTTCAAACAGAGGACTGAGGAATCGTACTATGAATTTAATACCAACTTCGAGCGATTATTGGACAGCGGACACAGAAATTTGGCACAACTTAAAATTAACTATTGCTGGTAGTACAGGCTTTCAGCGGTGGCTACTAGAGGAAAAGCAAACCGATGGTCGATTAAAAGACCTAAGCTTGGAACAGCAGGTGCAATGTTATTTGCGAGAAACATTAGAGACTTTAGCTTATTAATTAGCGAGTGACAAGCAAACCCCACCCCTAACCCCCTCCCTACAAGCAGAGAGGGGGTTGGGGTATTTTTTTAATTTTTGTAAAGAGATTTAATGCTTTGATTAAAAATTTAATAAAGAAATTGTTATATAACCTAAGTGCGAATGTGCGATTCTTCCGGTATAGTTTGGCATAGGTTTTTAAAGCTACCTCTACCAGTTTGTATTTGTTATAGTCAGTACCAGGCTGGCTAACGCAAATAGAAAATCATCATATTTTTACCCAAACCCTTAAAAAAAATTAGAGGGTGTGGGGGTTGAAATTTAACCGGATGTGGTAATGGGAGTAATGAAAACCTAGTAAAACATACCTAAATAACCACATCACAGACGCGCAATAAGATGAAACGTCAGGGTTTACACGTTCCCAAATTAAAAAAATCTCGCTTGAGTACCAAAAAAAGCTTTCTCTCTAGTATAACTCCAGCCGGACTAGCGGCTGTGTTGCTTTTTGGTAGCGGTTCAGCACTTTTGCCAGCAGTAGTGAATGCGGGAGCTAGACAAAATCTGGTAGCTCAACAAACTCAACAGATAGCTCAAAATAATCCAGTAACAGCAAATATTATTTTCGTTAACCCTCAAACAGGTGCGGACTCTGCTGGTGCTGGAAGTGAAGCAACGCCATTTAAAACGATTTCTTATGCAATTGGGCAAGCTAAAGCAGGCACAACTATTCAGTTAGCAGTCGGCAACTACAGCCAAGAGACAGGAGAGACCTTTCCCCTTCTTATCAGACAAGGGGTAACACTGCGAGGAGATGATGCGAACCGAGGTCAGGGAGTAATAATTGTTGGTAGTGGTAAATACACTAGCCCGACTTTCGCTTCTCAGAACATCACAATTCGTGCAGAGAACCAAAGCACTATTACTGGTCTTACCGTCACAAACCCAGAAAGTCGCGGTACTGCTCTTTGGGTAGAATCAACAAATCCAGTGATAGCAAGTAACACCTTTGTGGGTAGTAAGCGAGATGGCGTTTTCGTTACTGGTAACGGTAACCCGATAATTGAAAACAACATATTTACTCAGAACGAAGGTAACGGTATAGCCGTTGTACGTTCAGCTAAAGGAGAAATTAAAAAAAACTTGTTTCAGTCAACAGGTTTCGGTATTGCTGTTGGTGACCAATCATCACCACTAATCAGCGAAAATCAAATTATTCAAAATAATGGTGGGATTGTCGTCAACGGTAAAGCTACACCAGTACTGCGAGGAAATACTATTCAAGAAAACCGCGACAACGGTGTAGTAGTAACTCAAGATGCACAGCCAGATTTAGGTACTCAAGAAAACCCCGGTAAAAACTTTATCCGCAATAACGGAAGCAAAGAACCGAAAAGATTCTTTGATGTACTAAACGCTACTCGTACAAACACTATCATTGCTGTTGGTAATGATATTGACGAGAAACGGATTTCCGGAAAGGTAGAATTTGTTGCTGCAGTTGTAGAACCACCACCAGGTGGGGGTACTCCAACCACCTTTAAAGATGTACCCGCTAATTTTTGGGCAAAACCTTACATCGATGCTCTTGCAGCAAGAGGTGCAATCACAGGCTTCCCCGATAGCACCTTTAAGCCAAATGACCCGGTAACACGTGCCCAATTTGCCGTAATTGTCAACAAAGCATTAGCACCAGCAGCCAAACGTGAAGGCAAAAACTTCCGGGATGTCAAGACAGACTTCTGGGGATTTGCAGCCATTCAAGCCGCAGTAAGGGGTGGTTACCTCTCTGGTTACGAAGACGGAAGCTTTAGACCACAACAACAAATCCCGCGAGTACAAGCGTTAGTAGCTTTAGCCAGTGGTTTGGGCTTAAGTGCTGAGAATCAAAACATTATTTCTTTCTATAGCGACGCAGCTCAAATTCCCCAATGGGGTGTAGGAGCGGTAGCAGCAGCGACTGCACGTGGGTTGGTTGTTAACTATCCTAACGTCAAGCAACTTAATCCTAGTCGTCAGGCAACCAGAGCAGAAGTTGCAGCTTTCGTTTACCAAGCACTCGCAAGTAACGGACAAGTCCCACCGATTAACTCTCCTTACTTAGTGCAGGTTAGATAGGGAGTGGGGAGTGGGAGTGGGGAGTGGCTTTCCAAATTAAAAGTGCCAGACTGAAGATAATTCAATCTGGCAATTTATTAAAATTAACTTTTTTTAAACAGGAGGTCTTTAAATAAAATTGACCTCTAGGTGTATATATGGTTTTTATGTTCAGGGTCTTTATATTGGCTGACCCCGTTTCAACTAAATCTAGTGTCGCAGAAATTTTTTATTTTTGAAATTTCGTAATCATTTTTTTATATTTAATCTCGATATATTTACTTGTTTGTCATTATATAAACTTTTATTAAACTAGAGATGCATTTACATAAATTTTAGGTTAAGTATCCTATTCGCAATTGCGAATTGCGAATTGCGAATTGCGAATTGCGAATTGCGAATTGTTTACTCCCCCTTCCCCTGTTCTAACTTCCAAAGAAAAGTCATCAAAGCGACTACCCCTACTTGGATTGCCAAGTTAGGTAAACCCTGCTCAACATTTCTGCCTGCGAGTAGTTGCAGGGCAAAAATAAATAAACCAATCAGTCCAGAGGCTCCACAAGCTAAATAAATAAATTTTCTTAGGGTACGGTAGGGAGCTTCGGCTTCCGCTTTGAGACGAGCTAGTTGTTGCGAATTAAATTTAGGCTTGGGATTAGGATTTTCTGGGTTTGGTTGTGTCATAGAGATGTGCCATAAAATTTTATTAGTGCTATACTCTTAGACTGTACATGCCGATGTGGCTCAGTGGTAGAGCACTCGATTCGTAATCGAGCGGTCGCGGGTTCAAATCCCGCCATCGGCTTAAGTTTCCACAATTTGGCTTTAAAGAATTGGTCTTTTAAAGATTTGGCAAGGTCAATTGCTTAAGAATAATGCGATTACGTCCCTCGGCTTTAGCTTGATAAAGGGCTTTATCCGCAGTATGAATTAAGGAAGAAGGCTGAGAATCAAAGGTTGGGATGGTAGTCGCGACCCCCAAACTGAGAGTGACGTACTGACTAACGTGTGATTCGGCATGAACGATTTGTAAATCCCTAACCCCAGCTTGCATTCCGGCTGCAATATGAACTGCACCAGCTGTGTTGGTGCGGGGCATAACTACAGCAAATTCTTCACCTCCGTAACGCGCTACTAAATCATGAGTTTTTTCGGCTGTATTGCTCAATACCCCTGAGACTTTTTGTAAACAACTATCTCCTGCTGGGTGACCGTATTTGTCGTTGTAAAGCTTAAAAAAGTCAATATCGCACAAAATTAGCGATAGCATTGCTTTTTCTTGGGCTAAAGTCAACCACTGAGATTTGAGATATTGGTCAAAGCGACGACGATTTGCCACTCCTGTTAATCCATCTACGTTTGCTAATTGCTGCAAAGCTTGGTTTGCAGCTTCTAACTGTTTGTAAAGTTGGGCTTGTTGTAGTAACCGTCGCACCCGCTGACGCAAAACAGCCCAATGTATTGGTTTGGTAACGTAATCGCTAGCCCCAGACTCGAAAGCGCGGTCTACAGACTCTGGGTCATCCAATCCTGTAATCATTAATATAGGAGTGCGGTCCCACAACTTAGAAATTATAGTTGTCCCAAAGGACATAGAGTTGGTATCGAATGATGCTAGAGCCGAAGCCAAGTTATTCCTGGCAATTTGAATTAACTGTTTACAACAGGTAAAGCCATCCATTACTGGCATTATCGCGTCTAGCAAAATTAAATCCGGTTTGACGTTTTTATAGGCGTCTAGACATTGCTGTCCGTTTGTAACCTCCGTGACTCGATAGCCTTCACGTTCCATAGCTTCACGCAACAATAGTCGCATGGTCTTGTCATCATCAACCACGAGAATCAGAGGAGGTTCACTAGAAATTGGAATTGGGCTTATGCCTGACATGAGTTGCGTTTCACGAACAAGAAAATCAACTGAGAATGTACTTTTTAGCTATATAATTTGGTGACATTACTGAGTAAATGTCAGTCCAATCATATTGGTAGCAAACTGTGAGACAATATAATAACCAATATTTGTTATTAAAGTGTTGGTCATTTATGACGATTTTTTTACTCCAAAGCTTACAAGCGCTTTTAAGAAATGCGTAAAAATTTGTCACAGGAAAGGGAGAAGGGTAAAGGGATTCAATTGTATATGAATGTTCATTCATCGCAAATTAGCTGCTGTTAGTCAGCAAATTAATAAAAAATATCAGGTGGAAGATAGGATTTTAAGAAAAATCTACCCACCTACATGGTACCCAAGGTGTAATGTATTTCCTTGCCCAGTAAAGGACATGACAGGAAAATTGAATGTCACTATTTATAATTCCCACACATAAGCCTGAAATTGCTATCTCTCGGAAAACTTTTAGTGAATAAGGAAACTAAGGTCAATTTCAAATTTATGGTATTAGATAATACATTAAAAAAATAGCTTTATTCGGTAAATTTTTGCCAATATTGACAAAAATAAGCCCTGTATAGGATTTAGACTTAAATCATACGATAAGAGTAATATCTATCACATCGGAATTTACTGAGGATGAATTTGATATTTTTAAGTTAGAGGAGCAAGCTTAGATGTTGAACTTATGGGAAAATATAAAATTGTTTGCTAAAAGATAATGCCAGTCTTGTAAAATGGATAATAAATAAAATTTCGTACTCATTAATAATATTAAGATATGCCAGATAGATTAATGTATGAAGAAGACAATTATGTTGTCCTAGAAACAAATCAACCAGAACAAATTATCACAGCTTCGGAATTGTTTGAAAAGCTTAAAGGCGTTGTAGATAAACTACAAATAGACGATTTATCGCCCGATTTGCGCGTATTTGATTCAACGGATGCGAGAGTCAAATATTTGATTGATACCAGTTGCGAGTTAGATGTGGGACCAGGAAATTATTTGCAGTGGTATGCTGTGCGTCTGGAAAAATAAATTTTACTGCGGATTTAAAGTTCGTTAAACCTAGTTGAATTAGTTATATATAATCGGGTTAGGGGT